>Ga0114952_1001202_pt1 | contig 22639 bp, 32 predicted proteins | sample SidtaG_2_FD_87303 | JGI IMG/M metagenome (GOLD analysis project Ga0114952, IMG submission 87303) | Marine algal microbial communities from Sidmouth, United Kingdom - Sidmouth_Asex2 metaG | ecosystem: Host-associated > Algae > Red algae > Unclassified | place: Sidmouth, United Kingdom | collected...
AGCCGATGGCTCGCCCGGATCGCGGTCACCCGCAACGACTTTCCGCGCACCGTCATGCTGGAGGCTTTGATGGACCACTTCGCCGAGACACCGCCTCCGATCCTCGAGAAGACGGCACCGGGAGGAGCGGAGCCTGGCGCGGACACCGCTCACGCACCTGCCGGCGCGGCGTAGCGATTCGACGATGCGCCGACGAACGGTGATTCACCCGACGCGGGGTTCGACCCGGCGTCGCCCCGGAGTGGCGCCGCGATCCGTCCGTCGCCGCACAGGCAGGCATGGGCCGCGCCAGCGTCGAGGGGACGCTCGAAGTGGTAGCCCTGCCCTTCGTCACATCCGAGCCTCCTGAGGAACGCGACCTGTGCCTCGTTCTCCACCCCTTCGGCCACCACCCGAAAGCCTAGACTCCGGCCCAGCGCCACCACCGCCTGCACGATCGCCGCCTCGGCCGACCCCGTGTCGGCCGTCGACTCGATGCCCGACAGGAACGATCGATCCACCTTCAGGCTCGTCACCGGCAGCCGCCGGAGGTAGCTCAGCGACGAGTAGCCGGTTCCGAAGTCATCTATCGCGATCCTGACCCCGAGCGCCCGCAACGCTCCGAGCTTCTCGATGCTCGCCTCGACATCGCTCATCGCCGCGCTCTCGGTCACTTCCAGCTCGAGCAACCGAGGTTCGAGCTCGTGTCGGCGCAGCGTCTCGGCCACCTGGGCGACGATGCTCGGCTCCTGCAGCCGTCTGACCGACAGATTGACCGACATCACCGTCTCGAACCCGGCTTTCGCCCAGACGCTCGCCTGAGCGCAGGCGGCATCGAGCGAGAACGCGTCCAGGCTCGCGATCAGCCCGCAGCGCTCGGCCACCGGAACGAACTCCACCGGCCCGACTACCCTGGCCCCCGCTTGCGGGCGCTGCCAACGCAGCAAGGCCTCGAAACCGCTCAGCCGCCCGTCGGCGAGCACCACGCGGGGCTGGTAGTGGAGATGGAACTCTCCCGCCTCCAGCCCCTCTCGCATCGCCTCGCGCAGCTCCAGCTCCGCCCGCGCCCGGCGATCGAGCGCCGCCGTGTAGGGCGAGTACCGGCACTTCCCGCACGCCTTGGCGTGATACATCGCCATGTCGGCGTTTCTCATCAGCGTCTCGGCATCTTCCCCGTCGCCCGGGAAACGGGCGATGCCGATGCTGGTGGTGACGTTCACCACGTGCTCGCCGAGTCGGAACGGCCGGGCGATCGTCGCGAGCACGTCCTCGGCCACCCGCTGTCCCGCAGCGCCCTCGGCGCCTTCCCCGCCCTCGGCCACGATGATCGTGAACTCGTCCCCCCCGAGCCGCGCCAAGGAGTCGCCTTCGCGCAACACCCCGCCGATACGCGCGGCGACGATGCGCAGCAGCTCGTCCCCGGCGCTGTGCCCAAGGGTATCGTTGATCAGCTTGAAGCCGTCGAGATCGAGAAACAGCAATGATGCTTCCCACCCCTCGCGTCGCGACACGGCGAAAGCCGTCTCGAGGTTCTCGTGGAACTGGCTGCGATTGGCCAAACCGGTCAGCGTGTCATGGCGAGCGACCAAGGAGAGCCGGTCGTTGGCGAGGTGCAACGCCTCGGCACGACGCTCGAGATCGGCCAGCTGGCGCACGTTCCTGAGTGCCAGCGCCACGCTCGCCGCGATCGCGCTGAGCTCCAGCGACGCGAGCTCGCCGGGATCGAGCAGCAGGTACCCGAGCGACAGCTCCCGCACGCCGAGCGGGTTCAGCACCAGCGCGCCTCGCTCGAGCTCGGCAGCGAGCCGAGAGGGCAGCACGTCGGCGAGGGCGAACGGCTCACCCTCGGAGACGATCGTCGCGCCATCGAGCTCGAAAGCCAGGTACGCACCGGACACCGTGCAATCGCGCGACTCGTCGTACAGCGTGACCCAGGCACGCTCGACACCGAGCGCTCGGAAGCCGTCGCGCAGCAAGCTCCAGATCGCCTCCTGCGTGGAGCAGCCCGCCAGACGCAGCAACAGCTGCTCGTGAAGCTGTCGGTGCGCACGCCGCTCGAAGCGTACGGCGGTGCTCGAGGCGTGCTGCGCCCCGCTCAGCGTGTCGAGCGCACGGGCCAGCCGTGGCAGCGGCTTCGCCCGGGTCAGCTCCTTCGGCAAGCGCTCGAGCACCTGTGCCAGCTGTCGCGAGGCGTGCCGCCACCAGTCGTGCACGGCGGCGTCCCCGGCGCCGTCGCCCGGCGCCGTCAGCTGGTTGGCCAGATCGTCGGCCAGACTCCCATCGCCGTCGAACAACACGCCGATGAACGCCTCGGCGAGCGACAGCACGTTCACCTCCGCCGGCGCCTGTAGAGCGACCAGACGCTCGTACAGAAGAGCGCGCAGCTCCTCCCGCGGCCGATTCGAGATCAGCGCCCGCTCCAGCGGTCCGGACACCGAACCGGGCTTCGCGGCAGGGAGGCTCGAGGCGCGCGGGACGAACTCGGCGTCGAGCGTGACGCGTGGGTGGAAGCGCGGCCCCGCGTCGACCTCGAGGCTCTCGAGCAGCAGCTCGGCGGCGACCTCGGCCTGTCGCCCGATGCTGCCGCGCACGGTCGTCAGGGGGGGTTGCAGCTCGGCCGCGAGCGGGTCGTCGTCGAAGCCCGACACGATCACGTCGTCGGGTACGCAGAACCCGTGACGCCGCAGCGCCGTCATCGCGCTCGCGGCCATGTCGTCGTTGGCCGCGACGACGGCATCGATGCGCTCGCCCGTGCGCAGCAGGGCGTCGAAGGACATGTACGCGTCGGCGCTGGTGTAGTGGCCGTCGATCATCAGGCGCTCGTCCACCGCGATGCCCTTCTCGGCCAGCACCCGACGGAACACCTCTTCCCGCTCGCGCGAGTCCCGGTCGCCCGGATGACCGCGCAGGAACACGAAACGGCGTCGCGCCGGATCGCGCGTCATGTGCACCATCAGTTCCCGAAGCGCTCCGGTGCTGTCGAGCGTCACGCTCGGCACTCCCGACAGCGCCTCCCCGAGACTGACGACGGGACGGCCACCCCGGCCGAGTCTGTCGACACAACGTTCGAGATCGACGGCCGCGAAGCCTTGCCCGAGCACGGTCGAGAGCAAGATGGAGCCACGGGTCTCGAACGCGTACACCAACGGATCGATCAGCCCCGGCGAGCCACGGCCCTCGACCGTGTCGTGGGCACCGGGGCTCCGCGCAGTGACGCACAAGGTACCGTAACCGGCTGCGCGGAGGCGGTTCCGAATCCGCTCGACGATCCGGTTCTGATACGGACGACAGGTATCGATGACGACGGCCACGACACGAGGGCCGGGTGTGCTCATTTGACGTTTCCCCCTGTCCCGACGAACGCGCCGCCTCGGCTCGCTCGGCCGTGGCGTCGGCGTCCCGTGGGGTCGCACGGACCGAGAATTACGTCACAAATCGCAGCACAAGATGTGCCGACCGGAGGGGGTTACACCGCGCCCCACCACATGCCTCCGGCCCGACGGCAAGTCGAGGACGGCGATCCGTCAAACACTCTCCGCACCGCTCGCCCGGGTCATCAAGGCACGGCCCGCCTCGCGCGGATCCACCCCCTCGTGCACGATCCGACAGACCTGCTCGACGATCGGCATCTCCACCCCGAGCCGCCGCGCCTGCTCGTACACGGCCTTCGCCGCCTTCACGCCTTCCACGACCTGGCCGATCTCGGCCACCGCCCGCTCGACGCCCTGCCCGGCGGCCAGAGCGAGCCCCATGCGGCGGTTGCGCGACTGATCGTCGGTGCAGGTCAGAACGAGGTCCCCCATGGCGGCCAGACCCGCGAACGTGCTTTCCTCGGCGCCAAGGGCAACGCCGAAGCGCGTCATCTCCCGCAGCCCCCGGTTGATCAGCGCCACTCGAGCGTTCGCGCCGTAGCCGAGGCCGTCGGAGAGGCCGGCGGCGATCGCCAGTGCGTTCTTGACGGCGCCGCCCACCTCGACGCCGATCATGTCGGTGCTCGTGTAGACACGGAACGACTCGCTCGAGAGCCGCGCGGCGAGGGACTCGGCGAACGCCTCCTCCTCGGCCGCGACCGTCAGCGCCGTCGGCAGTCCCGCCCCCACTTCCGTGGCGAAGGTCGGCCCCGAGAGCACTGCCAGACGGCGCACCGCGGGCAGCGTCGCGCGAGCCACCTGGTGCGGCAACTGCCCGCTGGCGAGCTCCAGCCCCTTGGTCGCCCAGGCGAGTCCGAGGCGATCGCCGAGCGCTCGCGCGTGGGGGCGGAGCATCTCCAGCGTCGCGCGGAACGCGTGGCTCGGAACGACGACGAGCACCGTGGTCGCGGCGGCGAGCGAGCGCTCGAGCTCCGGCTCCGCCGTCAACCGCGCCGGAAACGGCGCCGAGGGGAGGTAGCGAGCGTTGACCCGCGTGCCGACCATCGCCTCGAGGGCCGACGTATCGCGCCCCCAGAGTCGGACCGCATTGCCGGCGCGGGCGAGCTGCACCGCCAGCGCCGTGCCCCACGAGCCCGCCCCCAGTACCGCGATCGGACCGTCGTCGGTACCGGTGGTGCCGGCATTCGCCTCCCCCCCCGTCACTTCGTCGTTCACTCTCCCCTCCCCGTTCCTCGGCACGGTCGTCCACGGCCGAGCTCGTTTCGGTCGATCCCGCTACCGCTCCGTCCTCGCCCCGCCCGTCTGTACACGCCACTGCCGGGCGTAGTGCCCGTCGGCGGCGATCAGTGTCGCGTGGGTGCCTCGCTCGACCACTCGGCCGTGCTCGAGCACCGCGATCTCGTCGGCCGCGACGATCGTGCTCAGACGGTGCGCGACCATCAGCACCGTGCGCCCTCGGGAGACGGTGGCCAGAGATCGCTGAATCGCCGCCTCGGTCTCGTTGTCGACGGCGCTGGTCGCCTCGTCGAGGATCAGCACGGGCGGATCCTTCAGTATCGCCCGGGCCAGCGAGAGGCGCTGCCGCTGACCGCCGGAGAGCTTGACACCACGCTCGCCGACGAGGGTCTCGAACCCCGCCGGCAGCGCCTCGACGAAAGCGATCGCCTCGGCCGCGACGGCCGCGGCCCGCACCGCATCGGGCGACGCTTGGGGGTCGCCGTAGGCGATGTTGTCGGCCACCGTCCCCTCGAACAGGAAGACATCCTGGCTGACCAGCCCGATCGCGCGGCGCAAGGATTCGAGCGAGAGCGACTCGATCGGCCGCCCGTCGAGTCGGATCGTTCCGGCATCGGTCGGGTAGAAGCGCAGCAGGAGCTTGATCAGCGTCGACTTGCCCGAGCCCGTCGTGCCGACGAGCGCGACGGTTCGTCCGGCGGGTACCGTGAGTTCCACGTGTTCGACACCGGCGCCGCTGTCGGGGTAGCGGAAGCTCACGCCACGGAACTCGAGCTCGCCCCTCACCGGAGCGGCGAGCCGCTCGCCGCCGGTATCCGCCACCTGCACTTCACTCTCGACCAGCGCGAGGATCCGTCGCGTGCTCGCCATCGCCCGCTCGTAGAGATCCACGGTCTGCGCCAGCCGAGTGAGCGGCCAGAGCAAACGCTGCGTCAGGAACACGAGCATGCCATAGGCACCGACGTTCAGCGTTCCCTCGAGCGCCCTGAGACCACCGACGACGAACGTGGCCAGAAAGCCCACGAGGATCGCCATCCGGATCAACGGCACGAACGCCGAGCTCGTCCTGATCGCCGCACGGTTGGCCGCGACGTAGGCCTCGCTCGCCGCGCGCAGACGCTCGGACTCGCGCTCCTCGGCGGTGAACGCCTTGATCGTGGCCATGCCGCCGATGCTGTTGGTGATGCGGTTCGACAACGCCCCGACACGGGCGCGAACCTCGGCGTAGAGCGGCGCCGCTCGGCGCATGAAGAAGAACGCCCCCCAGACGATGACCGGGACCGGCGTGATCGCGAGCAGCGCGATGCTCGGGGAGACCACGACGAAGACCAGACCGACGAGCAGCACCGTCACCCCGACCTGCAGAATGTCGTTGGCTCCACCGTCGAGGAAGCGCTCGAGCTGGTTGACATCGTCGTTGAGGATGGCCGTCAGCTCCCCCGAGCTCCTAGACTCGAAGAAGGCCATGTCCTGGCGCTGCACCTGATCGTAGGCGTCCTGACGCAGCGCCGCCTGCAGGTCCTGGGCGAGGTTCCGCCAGAGGATCAGGTAGAGGTACTGGAACAGCGACTCGCCGACCCAGATGAAGAGGGTGAGCACGCCGAGCGCGATGATCTGCGCCTGGGGGGTGGCGAACCCGAGAGCGGCGAGAAAGCTGGCCTCGCGGTTGACGACGACATCGATGGCGATGCCGATGAGGATCTCGGGCATCACGTCGAAGGCGACGTTGAGCGTCGAGCAGAGGCTCGCGAGCGCGATGCGCCGGCGATACCCTCGCGCGTAGCGCAGCAGGCGCGTGAGCGCCTCGAAACTCGAGGCGCCGCGGAGCTTCTCGGCGGAGTCGATCGACTCCTCCGAGGCCGCTCGCGCCGCCGCTTTCACCGCCCCTTCGTCACGTGGAGGACGATGGATTCCACGGCGTGCTCGACGGCCCGTCCGGTCGCGACAGGATCGATTCGCGAGGACTCCAGCCACTCACCCGGCCACCCCCGACGGGCGCCCCCCCCGAGGCCGGGCCGATCGGGCGCTGCACGATCGATGAGCGGGAAATGCAGGCGGAGTCGGAGACGATCCGCGCGATCAGCCGTCGCCGCGCTCGACCAGCTCGATGATCGCCATCGGCGCGTTGTCGCCGGATCGTGTACCGCACTTGAGGATGCGCGTGTACCCGCCCGGACGATCGACGTAGCGCGGGGCGATGTCGGTGAACAGCTTGCCGACCGCCGCCTTGTCGCGCAGGCGCGAGAACGCGACCCGGCGCCGCGCGACATCGTCGCGCTTGGCGCCGGTGATCAGCGGCTCGATGACGCGGCGGAGCTCCTTGGCTTTGGGCAGCGTCGTCTTGATCGATTCGTGCTCGACCAGCGAGGCGGCCATGTTGCGGAACATGGCCTGCCGGTGACTGCTGTTGCGATTGAGCTTGCGCCCGCTCTTGCGATGTCTCATGGGTCTCGTCTCTCCTGTCCGTACCGGGCCTCGGGAACGGAGTCGGCTCTGTAAGGCTTACTTGGCGAGATCGCGCTGGCGCTGGAGCTCGGGCGGCGGCCAGTTCTCGAGCCGCATGCCGAGCGAGAGCGCCTGCTGCGCGAGCACGTCCTTGATCTCGGTCAGCGACTTCTTGCCGAGATTGGGAGTCTTAAGAAGCTCGACCTCGGTGCGCTGGATTAGGTCGCCGATATAGTAGATGTTCTCGGCCTTCAGACAGTTGGCCGAGCGTACGGTGAGCTCCAGATCGTCGACCGGCCGGAGCAGGATCGGGTCGATGTCCGATGCCGCCTCCTCGATCTGCGAGGACGCTTCGGCCTTCAGGTCGACGAATACCGAGAGCTGCTCCTGGAGGATCGTCGCGGCCTTTCTGATCGCATCCTCCGGATCGATCGTACCGTTGGTCTCGAGGTCGACGACGAGCTTGTCGAGGTCGGTTCGCTGCTCGACCCGAGCGCTCTCGACGTTGTAGGCGACACGGTGCACGGGGCTGAACGAGGAGTCGATCTGCAGCGTCCCGATCGGACGGCTCTCGCCCTCTTCGAGGGTGCGATGGGAGGCCGGCTCGTAGCCACGCCCGACCCGTGCGCGCAGCGTCACGTTCAGGTTCACGTCACTGGAGAGGTGGCAGATGACGTGCTCGGGATTGACGATCTCGATATCGTGATCGAGCGTTATGTCGGCCGCGGTGACGACCGCCGGCCCCTGCTTGACCAGCTTGAGCGTCGCCTCGCTCTTGGCGTGCATGACGATCGAGACGCCCTTGAGGTTCAGGAGGATGTCGAGCACGTCCTCCTGGACGCCCTCCATCGTCGTGTACTCGTGCAACACCCCCTCGATCTCGGCTTCGTAGAACGCCGCCCCCGGCATGGAGGAGAGAAGGATGCGTCGGAGCGCGTTGCCGAGCGTGTGCCCGAAGCCGCGCTCGAGCGGCTCGAGGGTGACCTTGGCGTGGTTAGTGCTCGACGCGGAGACATCCGAGATGCGAGGCTTGAGAAATTCGGTCTGCATGGCGTTCACTGAACTCGTGCTCCTGTAGGGTGGCGGCACTGCGGGGGGCGAATCACCGTGGCCGCGGTGGTGATCGTCGTTTCGAGGTCGCGCGTGAAGTGTTCGTGCTACCTCGGAGGCTGCCGGGGTTCTGCCGTACCGACGAGGCGTGTCGTACGCACCGAGGACCGCGTCGCCCCGTCCGACGCGGACCAGGGACCGACCACCCCCGACCGCCTCGATGCGACATCGTGGGAAGCCCCGATCCGTCGACCTCCTCGCCGTCCTCTCGCCCGGCGCCACCGAGCGGGATCGCGCTCTGCGGCGCCGACGCCGCATCGGTACTCGGACCGGACGAACCGTCGCGCGGCTCGAGGAAGGATCTCGCCACGCCCCGATGCGACCGGTACGCCTTCGCGGTACGCGCCCTCCCTACTTCGAGTACAGCTCGACGACCAACGACTCGTTGATCTCCGCCGGCAACTCCCCGCGATCGGGCACCGCCTTGAACAGCCCCTCGAACTTCTTCGAATCGACCTCGATCCAACCCGGCGCCCCACGCTGCTGCGAGAGCTGCAGCGCGTCGCCGATGCGCGCCTGCTTGCGCGCCTTCTCCCGAATCGTGATGACCTGGTTCGGCTGCACCTGATAGGAAGGGATGTTGACGATCCGCCCGTCCACGAGCACCGACTTGTGCGAGACCAGCTGCCGCGCCTCGGCCCGGGTGGAGCCGAAGCCCATCCGATAGACGACGTTGTCCAACCGCTGCTCGAGCATCGACAGAAGGTTCTCCCCCGTCGAGCCCTTCTTCGAGGCCGCCGCCTTGTAGTAGTTCCGGAACTGCTTCTCCAGCACCCCGTACATGCGCCGCAGCTTCTGCTTCTCGCGGAGTTGGATCGAGTAGTCGGAGGGTCGACCCCGCTTCACGCCCACCTGCCCCGGTGGGGTCTCGAGATTGCACTTGGACTCGAGCGGGCGGATCCCGGACTTCAGGTAGAGATCGGTCCCCTCGCGCCGGCTGAGCTTGCACTTCGGTCCGGTATATCTGGCCACGCTTAAATGCTCCGATACGAATCTGGTCGCCCGCGCTCGCGCGCGGGCCGCGGGTCACACGCGGCGCTTCTTCGGCGGCCGGCAGCCGTTGTGGGGGATCGGCGTCACGTCGATGATGCTCGCGATCTTGAATCCCACGTTGTTCAACGAGCGCACGGCAGAGTCCCGACCCGGCCCCGGACCCTTCACCTGTACGTCGATGTTCTTCAGTCCGTACTCCTTGGCCGCCTCGCCCGCACGCTCCGCCGCCACCTGCGCGGCGAACGGCGTGCTCTTCCTCGAGCCACGGAATCCCGAGCCACCGGCTGTCGCCCACGACAGCGCGTTCCCCTGACGGTCGGTGATCATGATGATCGTGTTGTTGAACGAGGCATGGACGTGGGCGATACCGTCGGTGACGACGCGTCGAGCCTTCTTCTTGGTGGTGGTGCTGGCTGCCATGGTGTTCCTGAAAAAGGGGGGCGAGGCTCGGGAGACGAGACTCCGTTGGACGAGCGCCGATCAGCGCTTGAGCGGACGACGCGGCCCCTTGCGGGTGCGCGCGTTCGTCTTCGTACGCTGACCGCGCAGCGGAAGACCTCGGCGATGACGAATGCCCCGGTAGCAACCGAGATCCATCAGACGCTTGATGTTCATCGACACGTCCCGGCGAAGATCGCCCTCGACGGTCAGCTTGCCCACCTCGGAGCGCAGGTTCTCGATCTCGACCTCCGAGAGATTCCTGACCTTGGTGTCCGGGGAGACGTTCGCCGCGTCGCAGATCTGCAGTGCGCGCGTGCGCCCGATCCCGTAGATCGAGGTCAGGGCGATCCAGGCGTGCTTCTGGACCGGAATGTTGATACCTGCTATGCGGGCCATGATGCTCTCCGAATCAACCCTGCCGCTGCTTGTGGCGCGTGTCGGTACAGATCACCCGCACGACACCCTTGCGCCGGATCACCTTGCAATTGCGGCAGATCTTCTTCACCGATGCTCTGACTTTCATCTCCCTCGCTCTCTGTTGACCGCCGGATCGAACGTGGATCCACACGGGCCGTGATCAGTGACGGGCGGTGCCTGAGCGATGCTCAACGCGCACCGCGCGGCAGCCCCTTCGCTCCGGCTCCGCGGGTACCCGAGCCCCCCGAACCGCCCTTCTTCCCGCCCTGCTTCTTCATGAGCCCTTCGTACTGGTGGCTCATCATGTGCGCCTGCGCCTGGCCGACGAAGTCCATGACGACGACGACGATGATCAGCAGCGATGTCCCGCCGAAGTAGAACGGCACGTTCCAGAGCAGGATCAGGAACTCCGGAAGGAGGCACACCAGCGTGATGTATAGCGCCCCGTAGAGCGTCAACCGCGTCAACACGCCGTCGATGTAGCGCGCCGTCTGGTCCCCGGGACGGATACCGGGGATGAACGCGCCCGAGCGCTTGAGGTTGTCCGCCGTCTCCTTGGCGTTGAACACCAACGCGGTATAGAAGAAGCAGAAGAAGATGATCGCCGATGCGTAGAGCAGAATGTAGACGGGTTGGCCCGGTTGCAAGGTCGAGACGAGCGTGTTCAGCAGCGAATTGCTGTTGCCGGTGGCGATATCGCCGAGCGTGGCCGGGAAGAGGATGATGCTCGAGGCGAAAATAGGCGGGATGACCCCCGCCATGTTGAGCTTCAGCGGCAGGTGACTGGTCTGCGCGGCGTACATCTTGCGCCCCTGCTGACGCTTGGCGTAGTTGACGGTGATGCGCCGCTGGCCGCGCTCGACGAAGACGACGAAGGCGGTGACGGCGAATACCATCGCGAACAGCATGATCACGGTAAAGGCGCCGAGCTCGCCGGTTCGGGCGAGCTCCAGGGTGCCGCCGATCGCGGCCGGCAATCCCGCGACGATGCCGGCGAAGATCAGGATCGAGATTCCGTTACCGATACCGCGCTCGGTGATCTGCTCGCCGAGCCACATCAGGAACATCGTTCCGGTCACGAGGGTGACGGCCGCCGTCAACACGAACCCCGGACCGGTCAGGAACACCACGCTCTGCCCACCCGCTCCTTGGTTCTGCAGCGCGATGGCGATGCCGACGGCCTGCACACTCGCGAGCAGGAGCGTCCCGTAGCGGGTGTACTTGGTGATGACGCGTCGCCCGCTCTCGCCCTCCTTCCGGAGCTGCTCGAGCTGGGGGATGACGTGGGTCATCAGCTGCATGATGATCGAGGCGGAGATGTAGGGCATGACTCCGAGCGCGAACAGCGACATGCGCGAGAGCGCGCCGCCGCCGAACATGTTCAGCATCCCCAGTATGCCGTCGCTCTGTGCCTGGAAGAGCTCGGCCATGACCCGCGGGTCGACCCCCGGAATCGTGATGTGCGAGCCGATCCGGAAGATGATCAGCGCGAACAACACGAACAGCAACCGCGAGCGCAGCTCGGTCGAGCCACCGATGCCGGTCAGCGCGGGAGTCTTCGTGTTAGCTGCCATGGATGTGCTCCGGAGATCTCAGCGGGTCACCCGCCTCGGCGACCCGTCGTCTCAGGCCGGCGTGTCGTCGTCGCGCGAGGCGCTGGCACCACTCTCGCCCGACGCGGCACCGTCACCGCCGTCCTCGGTCGAGGCGGACACACTCTCGTCCGACTTCGCCGTTCCGCCCGCGTCCGCCGGTCCGTTCGCCTTCGAATCGGATGCCACCGCCCCCGCCTCGGAGTCGGCGACGGCGTCGGAGACGCTGCCGCCGGCCGCCTCGATCGCGGAGCGGGCGCCCTTGGTCACCCGACAGCCGCTGACCTTCACCGCCGAGCCGATCTCGCCCGAGCGAATGATCTTGACCGTCTTGGTCTGCAGCGGTACGACGCCCGCTTCGATCAGCGTCGCCGGGGTGATCTCTCCCTCGGGAATGCGGGCGAGCTCGTGCAGTCGAACCTCGGCGTAGTGGCGGCCCATGCGGGAGGTGAACCCGAACTTCGGCAGCCGGCGCTGGATGGGCATCTGGCCACCCTCGAAGCCGACCTTGTGGAAGCCGCCCGAACGTGATTTCTGACCCTTGTGACCCCGCCCGGCGGTCTTGCCGCTGCCCGAGCCGATGCCGCGGCCGACGCGGGTGGCGCTCTTGCGACTGCCCGGAGCGGGCTTGAGATCGTTCAGGCTCATGAGTGGGTTCCCGTACCTGCGCCTTCGCCCGTGCTCGTCTCTTCGACGCGCAGCAGATAGTACGCCTTGCTGATCATGCCGCGGTTCTCGGGCGTGTCGATCACCTCGACCGTCTGATGCATACGCCTCAGACCGAGACCGCGCACCGACGCCTGATGGTTCTTCAGCCGACCGTGCAGGCTCCTGACGAGCGTGACCCGGATCGTGCCGTTCGCGGAGGCGAGCTGCGCGCTCACGACGGCTCCCCTCGCACCTCGGCCACGGTCTTGCCGCGCTTGGCCGCGATCGCCTCGGGGCTGTGCATGTCGGTGAGGCCGTTGATGGTGGCGCGCACGACGTTGATCGGGTTGTTCGTACCGATGATCTTGGCCAGTACGTTGTGCACGCCGACCGCCTCGAAGACGGCCCGCATTGCACCGCCGGCGATGATCCCGGTTCCTTCGGAGGCCGGCTGCATGTAGACCTTGGCCGCACCGTGACGCCCCTTGAGGGCATACTGGAGCGTGCCGTCGGCGAGGTTGACGGTGCGCATGTCGCGCCGCGCCTTCTCCATCGCCTTCTGGATCGCCAGCGGTACCTCGCGGGCCTTGCCGTAGCCGAGCCCGACCCGACCGTTGCCGTCGCCGACGACGGTCAGCGCGGTGAAGCCGAACTGGCGCCCGCCCTTGACCACTTTCGCCACGCGATTGATGGTGACCAGCTTCTCGATGTAGCCGTCGCTGCTCTGGTTGTAGTCGTTCTGTGCCATGCGTGATCTCGTTCCCGGTTTCGGGCCGGTTGTCTCAGAACTTCAGCCCGCTCTCGCGCGCGGCATCCGCGAGCGCCTTGACGCGCCCGTGGTACTTGAAGCCGGCCCGATCGAAGGCGACTTCCTCGATACCCGCGGCCACCGCCTTCTCGGCGATGGCGCGCCCGACCTTACTCGCCGCGTCCACGTTGCCCCCGTTCGAGAGCTCCTCGCGCAGGCTCTTCGAGACCGTCGAGGCGGCAGCGAGAACACCACCGTCGCCCGGTGCGATGACCTGGGCGTAGATGTGACGCGGGGTACGGTGCACCGTGAGCCGCGGGCGGCCCAGCTCGCCGATCTTCGCTCGCGTGCGCCGCGCGCGTCGAAGGCGTGTCGTCTTCTTGTCCATCACTTCTTCTTCGCTTCCTTCATGGCGACGTACTCGCCCGCGTAACGCACGCCCTTGCCCTTGTAGGGCTCCGGCGGCCGGTAGCCTCGGATGTCGGCCGCGACCTGTCCGACGACCTGCTTGTCGGTGCCGCTGACGACGATCTCGGTCTGACTCGGCGTCTCGACGGTGATGCCTTCCGGCACCTGATGGACGACCGGATGGGAAAAGCCGAGAGTCAGGTTCAGCGCCCTGCCCTGGGCCTGCGCGCGATAACCCACCCCACGCAGCTCGAGCCGCTTCTGGAAACCGTCGCTGACACCCACGACGAGGTTGGAGAGCAGCGAGCGCATGGTGCCGGTCATCGCCATCGCCTCCTGCTCGCCGCTCTTCGGGGTGACCCCGAGCTCGCCGTCCTCGAGCCGCGCCTCGACGTGCTCGTGCAGTACCAAGGTCTCGTTCCCCTTGGGGCCCTTGGCGCTGACGGTATTGCCCTCGATCGTGACCTCGACACCCTTCGGCACGGGTACGGGCTGTTTCGCTATGCGTGACATCCGATCCCCTCCCTCAGCAGACCGTGCAGATGATTTCGCCACCGACGCCTTGCGCCCGCGCGTCGCGCCCGGTCATGACGCCGCGCGAGGTGGACACGACGGCGATGCCGAGTCCGCCAAGCACTTCGGGGATGTCACCGCCGGCGCTGTAGCGGCGGAGACCCGGCCGGCTGACACGGTGGATCTTCTCGATGACGGGACGGCCGTCGAAATACTTCAGCGTGACGGTCAGCATCGGCTTGCCGTGCTCGTCCACGCCGGTCTCGAAGCGCTCGACGTAGCCCTCGTCCTGCAATACCCGAGCGACCGCCGACTTCAGCTTGGCCGCCGGCATCGATACCGCGGTCTTCTTCGCCTGCTGACCGTTCCTGATGCGGGTCAACATGTCCGCGATGGGGTCCGACATACTCATTGGATAGAGGTTCTCCCGAAGGTTCCGTCGACCGTCACCAGCTCGCCTTGACGAGACCGGGCACGTCGCCGCGCATAGCGGCCTCGCGCAGCTTGTTACGGCTCAGACCGAACTTTCGGTAGTAGCCGTGCGGGCGCCCGGTGATGCGGCAGCGGTTGCGCTGACGGGCCGGGGAGGAGTCGCGCGGCAACGCGGCGAGCGCCGCGACAGCCTCCATCTTCTCCTCGTAGGATGCGTCCTCCGACGAGATCGTCTGTTTGAGCGACTCGCGCTTGGTCGCGAAGCGCTTGACCAGCTTCTTGCGCTTGACCTCGCGGGCGATCATCGATTTCCTGGCCATCGCGCTACGCCCCCTGCTGCTGCTGTCGGAACGGGAAGTTGAATTTCTTGAGAAGCGACATCGCCTCCGCATCGCTCGCGGCAGAGGTGGTGATCGTGATGTCCATGCCACGAATCGCGTCGATCTTGTCGTAGTCGATCTCGGGGAAGATGATCTGCTCCTTGATGCCGAGACTGTAGTTGCCGCGCCCGTCGAAGCTCCGCGGGCTGATGCCGCGGAAATCGCGGATACGCGGGATCGAGATCGTCACGAGCCGATCGAGAAACTCGTACATCCGCTCGCGCCGGAGCGTAACCTTGGCACCGATCGGATAGCCGTCCCGGATCTTGAACCCGGCGATCGACTTCCGCGCGAGGGTCACGACCGGCTTCTGCCCGGCGACGGCGGTCATGTCCGCCACGGCGCTCTCGAGCACCTTCTTGTCACCGACCGCCTCGCCGAGACCCATGTTGATCGTGATCTTCTCGATCCTGGGCACCTGCATGACGCTCTTGTATCCGTGCTCGTCCATCATCTCGGACACGATGCGCTCGCGGTACTGCTCTTTGAGTCTGGCCATGCCTCTCAGCCGTCCACTGCGTTGCCGTCGGTGCGGAAGAAACGCTCCTTCCGACCGTCGTCGTTGATACGGAAACCGACCCGTCCGCCCTTCTTCGTCGCGGGATTGAACAGCGCGACGTTCGAGATGTGGACCGAGGCCTCCTTTTCCTGGATGCCGCCCGGATCTCCCGCCTGGGGATTGCCCTTGACGTGCTTCTTGACGAGGTTGACACCGTCGACGAACACCCGCTCGCCGACCACGCGCTCGACCTTGCCGCGCCGTCCCTTATCCTTGCCGACGAGCACGATCACGTCGTCGCCCTGACTGATGCGTTGCATGTCTGTCTCCGTCAAAGCACTTCGGGCGCGAGCGAGACGATCTTCATGAAACGCTCCGAGCGGAGCTCGCGGGTGACCGGTCCGAAGATGCGGGTACCGACCGGCTCGAGCTTGGCATTGAGGATCACCGCCGCGTTCGTGTCGAAGCGAATCGCCGAGCCGTCGCGACGACGGATGGCCTTCGCCGTCCTGACGACCACCGCGTTGTACACCTCGCCCTTCTTGACCTTGCCGCGGGGGATCGCGTCCTTGACGCTGACCTTGATGACGTCGCCCACACGTGCATAGCGCCGGTGGGAGCCGCCGAGCACCTTGATGCACATGACCCGTCGCGCGCCGCTGTTGTCGGCGACGTTCAGGACGCTCTGCATTTGAATCATCGGAGGCCTGCCTTCGTGTGTTCCATCGTCTGTTCCGTCGTCTGTTCCGTCGTGCGCTCCCCGCCGGGAGCGTGCGTCATTCGGCCGCGGCGGTGATGACCTTGTCGAGCGTCCAGGACTTCGTCTTGGAGATCGGACGGCACTCGCGGATCTGCACCACGTCGCCGACGTTCAGCTCGTTGTTCTCGTCGTGCACGTGGTACTTCTTGCTCCGACGCATGTACTTCCCGTAGACCGGGTGCTGGATGCGGCGCTCGACCAGGACCGTCGCCGTCTGCTGCATGCTGCTGCTCGTCACCCGGCCGGATTCGGTCCGCTGACGCTTGTTCGGCGCGGTACCGTCCGAGGGCTCGTCGCCGACTCGACCGTCCTCCGACCCCGTGCTCGCCTCTGCGCTCATCTCAGGCCTCCGCCCCACTCTCGTCCGTCATCGACTTCTCGTTCATGATCGTCTTGACACGCGCGATCTCGCGTCGCACACGCTTGTGATCGTGCGGCTTCACGTCCTGCCCCGAGCCTTGCTGCATTCGGAGGTTGAACTGCTCTCGATAGAGGCTCGCGAGCTCGCCCTCGAGCTCCTCGGGCGACTTCTCGCGCCACTCGGCCGCCCGGCTCATGCCGCCGTCCTCGTTACGAAAGTGGTCTGGATGGGTAGCTTGGCCGCGGCGAGCGCGAACGCCTCGCGAGCGATCTGCTCGCTGACCCCCTCCATCTCGTAGAGCACCTTGCCGGGCTGGATCTTGGCCACCCAGTACTCGACGTTGCCCTTGCCCTTGCCCATGCGCACCTCGATCGGCTTCTTGGTCACCGGGGTGTCGGGAAAGATGCGGATCCAGATCTTGCCGCCACGCTTGATATGGCGCGTCATCGCCCGCCGCGCCGCCTCGATCTGGCGCGCGGTCAGTCGGCCGCGATCGGTCGCCTTCAGCCCGTACTCGCCGAAGCTGACGCGGTTACCGTTCTGCGCGAGGCCCCGGTTGCGCCCGGTATGCTGCTTGCGGAACTTCGTTCTCTTGGGTTGGAGCATGACGCGCTACTTGTTCGTGTTGGAGACGGTGTTCTTCGAGCGCTTGTCCTCGAGATCGAACACCTCGCCGTGACAGATCCACACCTTGATGCCGATGACGCCGTAGGTCGTCTTCGCCTCGGCCGTGCCGTAGTCGATGTCCGCACGGAGGGTGTGCAGCGGCACGCGACCGTCGTGGTACCACTCCCGGCGCGCGATCTCGGCGCCGTTCAGACGCCCGGAGACGGCGATCTTCACGCCCTGCGCGCCCAGACGCATCGTGTTCGTCAGCACGCGCTTCATGGCGCGGCGGAACATGACCCGACGCTCGAGCTGCTGGGCGACACCCTCGGCAACGAGCTGCGCGTCGAGCTCGGGTTTCCTGATCTCGGCGATGTTGATCTTGACGTTGTTGATGCTGATACCGAGCATCGGCGCGATCGCCCGACGAAGGCGCTCGACATCCTCGCCCTTCTTGCCGATGACGATGCCGGGGCGAGCCGAGTGGATCGTGATGATCACCGCCTTCGCCGGTCGCTGGATCTGAATGCGGCTGACCGAGGCGTGCGAGAGCTGCTTCTTCAGGAACTCGCGGATCCTGATGTCGTCGTTGAGGTAGTCCGCGTAGTCCTCGGTGTCGGCGTACCAAGTGGAATTCCAGTCCTGGCTGATGCCGAGGCGAATGCCGATCGGGTGTACTTTCTGGCCCATCGGATCAGCTCCTGGAGTCCGAGACGGTGACGGTGATGTGGCTGGTGCGTTTCAGGATGCGGTTGGCCCGCCCCTTGGCTCGCGCCTGAAGCCGTTTCATCGTCGGCCCCTCGTTGACCTGCACGGACGAGACACGCAGCTCGTCGATGTCGGCACCTTCGTTGTGCTCGGCATTGGCGATCGCGCTGTCGACCAGTCGCTTGATGATCGCGCCGGCCTTCTGCTCGCTGAAGGTAAGCACCTCGAGGGCCCCCTCGACGGTCATGCCGCGGATCTGATCGGCGACGAGGCGAGCCTTCTGCGGGGAGATGCGGGCCATCTTGAGCTTGGATTCGACTTCCATGGCTTATCTCGACTTCCGATCGGCGACATGGCCCTTGTAGGTGCGGGTGGCCGCGAACTCGCCGAGCTTGTGCCCGACCATGTTCTCCGAGACCAACACCGGCACGTGCACCCGCCCGTTGTGCACGGCGATGGTCAGTCCGACCATATCGGGCAGGATCATGGAGCGACGCGACCAGGTCCGGATCGGGCGCTTGCTGTTCGCCGCCCGCGCTTCGTCCACCTTCTTGGCGAGGTGGCTGTCGACGAACGGACCCTTCTTGAGACTTCTCGGCACGGGATACCCTCTCGCTTACTTCCTGGTGCGGCGACGGACGATCATTCCGTCCGTACGCTTGTTCGAGCGGGTCTTGTGACCCTTCGTCGGTGTGCCCCAGGGGCTGACCGGATGGCGTCCGCCGGAGGTGCGACCCTCACCACCGCCGTGCGGGTGATCGACGGGGTTCATCGCGACTCCGCGCACCGTCGGACGAACGCCCCGCCAGCGCATGGCGCCCGCCTTGCCGAGCTTCTGCAGGGCATGCTCGCCGTTGCCGACCTCGCCGATCGTCGCCCGGCATTCGGACTGCACCCGGCGCGTCTCACCGGAGCGCAGCCTGAGCGTCGCGTACTGCCCCTCGCGGGCGACCAGCTGAACCGCGGCACCGGCGCTCCGGGCGACCTGAGCCCCGCGACCGGGCTTGAGCTCGATGCAGTGCACCGTCGAGCCGACCGGAACATTGGCCAGCGGAAGGGAGTTGCCGACCTTGATGGGGGCCTCGCGTCCGGACATCAACAGCGCGCCGGCGGCCACGCCTTTCGGGGCGATGATGTAGCGGCGCTCGCCGTCGGCGTACTTCAGTAGACAGAGGTGGGCGGTACGGTTGGGATCGTACTCCACGCGCTCGACCACGGCGGGTATGCCGTCTTTCTCGCGGCGAAAGTCGACGACGCGATAGCGACGCTTGTGCCCACCGCCGACGTGACGCGTCGTGATGCGGCCCTTGTTATTGCGCCCGCCGGACTTGCCGAGCTTCTCGAGCAGCGGCTCGTAAGGACCCTCCTTGGAGAGCGTCCGGTCGACCGCCCGCACCTGAAAGCGCTTGCCGGGAGAGGTGGGCTTGGACTTGACCAGTGCCATCGATCTAACTCCCGATACCCGTGAAATCGAGATCCTGGCCCTCGGCGAGGCGCACGATCGCCTTGCGCCAGCCCGAACGCTTACCGCTCGTCTGTCCGAAACGCTTGATCTTGCCGCGCACATTGACGATCTGCACGCTCTTCACGTCCACCTCGAACAGCTTCTCGACCGCGCGCCGCACCTCGATCTTGGTGGCGTCCCGAGCGACGCGGAAGGCATGACGACCCTCCATTTCGGCGCTGATCGCGGTCTTCTCGGAAACGTGCGGGCGGATCAGTATTTGGTGAAGTCGTTGCTCGTTCACGCGAGGCGCTCCTCGAGGCGCTTGATGGCCGCCGTCGTCATGACGATGCGCGGGTGGCGCATGAGGCTCACCGGATCGACGCCCTCGACATCGAGCAGATGCACGTGCGGAAGATTGCGGCTCGCCAACCAGAGGTTCTCGGCCACCTCGTCGACGAGCACCAACACCGAGCCCTCTACCCCGAGCTCGCCGAGACGGGAAATCATGAGTCGGGTACGCGGCTCGTCGAGCTCGAGCGACTCGATCACGATCAGCCGATCGTCGGCCGCCGCCTTCGAGAGAATCGAGCGAAGCGCTCCCCGGTACATCTTCTTGTTGACCTTCTGGGTGTAGTCGCGGGTCTTCGAGGCGAACGTCACCCCACCGCCGGTCCAGATCGGACTCCGCGACGTACCCGCTCGCGCCCGACCCGTGCCCTTCTGCCGCCACGGCTTGGCACCGCCGCCGCGAACCTCGGAGCGCGTTTTCTGAGCCGCTGTGCCCTGTCGTCCGCCGGCGAGATACGCCGTGACGATCTGGTGCACCATGCCCTCGTTCCAGTCGGCGCCGAAGACCCGGTCGGATACCGACACGGAGCCCCCGCCGTGAGTCTGCAAGTCCATCGTCTGCCGTCCTCGGATATAGCGTGCCGCCAGCCTTCTCAGGCGGCGCCGGCCGCCTTGGTCGCGTGCTTGACCGCGGGTCGGATGATCACGTCGGCGCCCTTGGCGCCCGGCACCGGACCGCCGATCATCATGACGTCGCGCGTCTCGTCGATGCGCACCACGGTCAGGTTCTGCGTCGTGGTGCGGACGTTGCCGAGTTGCCCGGCCATCTTCTTGCCCTTGAAGACGCGCCCGGGTGTCTGGTTCTGTCCGATCGAGCCCGGGGCACGGTGCGAGAGCGAGTTGCCGTGCGTGGCATCCTGCATCTGGAAGTTCCAACGCTTGACGCCACCGGCGAAACCCTTGCCGATACTGGTGCCCACCACATCGACCTTCTGCCCAGGCTCGAAGAGCTCGAGACCGATCTCGCCACCGACGGCGAGCTCGTCGCCCGGCTCCTCGTCGAGACGAAACTCCCACAGCCCACGCCCGGCGGCGACCTCGGCCTTGGCGAAGTGCCCCGCCTCCGCCTTGGTCAGATGGCTCGACTTGCGTTCCCCTACCGTGACCTGGACCGAGAGATAGCCGTCGCGCTCGAGCGTCTTCCTCGCGGTGATACGATTCTTCGGCACCTCGACGACGGTGACCGGCGTGGACACACCGCTGTCGTCGAACACCCGCGTCATGCCGAGTTTTCGACCTACCACACCTAGAGCCATCACGACCTCTCCACCACTCTCTCGGGACACCATTCGAAACGTCGGACGCAGAAGACACAAACAACACGAGCACTACCGCCCCCAGGCATCGATGAGCCGAGGCGGAAGCGGTCGAGCGGTCGGGCCTCTGCAGGCCGAGGCGAGCGACATGAGTCTCCTTCGCTCGCCGGAACCCGAAGGGGAGTGCGTGAGCACCGCTCCGTCAGGTAGCCCAGCATCTTAACATGTCGTTTCGTGACCTGAAACCGTCTCCGAGCGGTTTTTTCGCCCACGTGCCGGGCTGCATGCCGGCCGCCGTACCAGGCGTCGTGCCAGGCACCGCGCCGGATGAAGCGTCAGACGAAGCACCTTTGCCGCGACGGAAACCCGTCGGACCGACGCCGGCGACGCCGATCGTCGCCAGAGACTCTGCCCGTCGGCCTCGAGTCATCTCGGCGGCGCACCGCCGATGAACGAGGCGCTTGCAGCCGGGCTCGTGCACGGCGAGGACCGACGACCGCGTTGCGCCCTCCCGTCCGACGACCCGCGCTACGTCCGCTACCACGACGAGGAATGGGGCCGTCCGGTCACCGACGACACCCGCCTGTTCGAGAAGGTCTGCCTGGAGGGCTTCCAGGCCGGGCTCGCCTGGTCGACGATTCTCTACAGGCGCGAGGGCTTTCGCGCGGCCTTCGCCGACTTCGACATCGACACGGTCGCGAGCTTCGGCCCGCGGCAGATCGCGCGACTGATGCGCGACGAGCGCATCGTCCGCAACCGTCGCAAGATCGAGTCGGTGATCAACAACGCCGGACGCGCCCGTGAGCTCCGCGACGAGGCGGGCACGCTGGCCGCCTTTTTCTGGTCGTTCGAGCCGTCCGTGGCGGAGCGGCCGGAGACACTGACCCTCGAATGGACGCGGGCCAACCCGGCGACCGCGTCGTCGACCCGCCTGGCCCGAGCCCTGAAGTGCCGCGGCTGGAGCTTCGTCGGCCCGACGACGATGTACGCGCTGATGCAGTCGCTGGGGCTCGTCAACGACCATCTCGACGGCTGCGCCGTGCGCGCCGAGATCGAGCGCGAGCGACGGGCGCTGGTGCGCCCCGGCTAAACGCGGCCCGCCGACGACAGCGAGCCGACCGCCGCTCGCCCACGGATCGCACACGGGTCGAAACGCGCGCTCCGTCGCCGCTCGCCCGCCACGAGACGCCGCCGCCGACGCTTCTCGCCCACCGGCCCCTGACGCTGCGCACACTCGCCGTGCTCCTGCTCCGCGCCCGGATCGCCGCCACGGCGCCGCTGCAGCACACCGCCTGCCGGCGATCTCCCGCCCCGCCCACCATCCGATCGATCTGCCCGACACGTCGACGCCGGCCGTTTGACGGCTCTCGATCTCTGTCGATTCGGGTACCACCGCGGCGGGATCGAGCCGATCGCGCTACCGTAGCTCGTCCGCTGGAGAACCACGGAGAAAAGCCATGTTCGACAAGACCGAGTGCGCACACGCCGATTGCACCTGCAAAGTCGGCGAAAACGATGAGCAGAGCGGCATCGTCGGCGACGACGGCCGACGTTTCTGCTCGGAGAGCTGCAAGGAGGGCGAGGGCTGTATCTGCCCCGACTGCGGCTGCAAGATGGACACCGTCGGCGACGGTGGCGCCCCCACGGCGCCGATGCTCTGACGCGAGGCTCCGCCTCCGGAGCGGCCATCCGGCGCCGAGCAGCCGCGCGGACCCGATTCTCCGGACATGAACGACGAGGCTCTATACCGAGCCTCGATCATCGACAAGCTTCCGGGCTCTCCCGCGGCCGCTCACGAGCGGGCGCGGGGTGCGGGCCTCAGTTGAGCTTGATCTGAACGTCCACGCCAGCCGCCAGATCGAGCTTCATCAGCGCATCGACGGTCTTCTCGGTCGGGTCGACGATATCCATCAAGCGCTTGTGGGTGCGGAGCTCGTACTG
>Ga0114952_1001203_pt1 | contig 22639 bp, 24 predicted proteins | sample SidtaG_2_FD_87303 | JGI IMG/M metagenome (GOLD analysis project Ga0114952, IMG submission 87303) | Marine algal microbial communities from Sidmouth, United Kingdom - Sidmouth_Asex2 metaG | ecosystem: Host-associated > Algae > Red algae > Unclassified | place: Sidmouth, United Kingdom | collected...
AGAAAAAAGCTACTAAGAAGAAAAAAGCTACAAAAAAGAAAAAAGCTACTAAGAAGAAAAAAGCTACAAAAAAGAAAAAAGCTACTAAGAAGAAAAAAGCTACAAAAAAGAAAAAAGCTACTAAGAAGAAAAAAGCTACAAAGAAGAAAAAAGCTACAAAGAAGAAAGAAGAAACTAAGCAAATACATAAAATAAAGAAAACATTACCAGTCGGAGTTCCATCAAATATTTCTCCACAATCAAGCTTTGCACTTGATGAGGATAAGAAAGAAGAGAAGTTTGAACCTATAAATGAAGGAAATGAAGTCCTTCAAGAAAATAGGCATAAGCTCTCTGATGAATATAATTCTGATGATGAAGCTGATGAAGATCAGTTTGGATATGGCTGGGAATATAATGCAAACTTTGACTCTCCAGAGTCCGTTCAAGAAGTAGATCCATTTGACGAAGATGCTGAATACGCCTTAAAAGGCAAAAAATAAATGCCAGAGCTTAACCTATACTATTTTGATAGTTGTCCTTATTGCCAAAAGGTATTGCAAAAAATTGATCAATTAAAAATCAAGAATATAAAATACAGTGATATTACCAAAGAATCTAAACATAGAGAGAAGCTTTTAAATGATACGGGCAGGCAAACGGTTCCATGCCTTTATATTGATGGCAAACCGATGCATGAATCAGATGATATTATTGCTTGGTTGGAGTCAAACAAAGCAAAGTTAACATAACATTGGAAATTAGAGATCCAATTCATGGCTCAATTCATATCTCTCCTTGTGAGGTTCCAGTAATCGAGCATCCTTTTTTTCAAAGATTAAGAAAAATAAAGCAACTTGGTTTTTCAGACTCTATTTTTCCCGGTGCCACCCACACAAGATTTATTCACTCAATTGGAGTCATGCACACTGTAGGAAATGTTTTTGATAAACTCTTTAACGCCAATCAAAGTCTAGATCATAAAAGGTTAAAACAAACTGTAAGGCTGGCAGGACTTTTACATGATATTGGTCATGCTCCTTTAAGTCACTCCACTGAATCAGTAATGCCTAAAATTAGTGAGTTACAAATTCCAAAAAGATTAGTGGATGAGGATGAGACAAAGCAAGCAACACATGAGCATTACACCATTAAGGCCATTGCAGATAGCTTTTTTACAGAATCTTTAAACTTAGCAAAAGAGAGCTTGGGAATAGATGAATTCTCTATTGCAGAACTAGTCACTGGCAAAACTAATAATCCTGATTACTTCACAATTAATGATATTAACTACTTTCCCTTACTTCACCAACTCGTCTCGAGCGAAATTGATTGTGATCGAATGGATTATCTTTTAAGGGATAGTTATTTCTGCGGAGTGAGTTATGGAAAGTTCGACCTTGATTGGCTAATTGATAATTTTCAAATTGCTATTGAATCCAATACCGCATTTTTAGGAATTTCCGAGAGAGCACTTACTTCATTTGATGATTTTTTAATCAGTCGTTATCATATGTTTTTAATGGTTTATTTTCATTACAGGGCAGTCTGCCTAGAGCAAATGCTTTACAGGTATTTCCAACATCCTGAAAATGAGTATGAAATCCCTGCAAGCATTGAACAATATCTTCAACACGATGATCATTATCTGCAAGAGATTCTCAAAAAAAGTGGAAACTTTTGGTCAAAGAAAATCACTAAAAACCATATTCCAGACAAGATTTTTGAACGGTTTGGGGTGAATGATATAGAGCAAGAAAAGAAAATTGAATCTATTTTATCAAATGAAAATATTGATTTTATTAAATGTGAATCAAAAGGGAGACTTTCTAAATATTCGGGAAAAAACTCTTATTATCCGATTAAGGTTGTGAAGCAATATAATAAATCTATTATAGATATTTTCAAGGCGACTGACCTTTTTTCAAGATATTCGACCAATCATAGTGTGACTCGAATACATTGCTATAAATCAAATTTAAGTAATCTTGCATTAAATAAAATAAATGAGATACTTAAGTCATAAGTGAATAAAATCATTATTTATATCATATTGTTAGTTAGCTATTTGTCTCTCAATAGAGCGATTGCTCCTGATAACTTAGGACTTGAATATATTAGAACATCTCAAGATCTCTCCAAAATCATCAAGCATTATCCAGCTACTGCCATCTTGGAGAGAATTATGACCAAAGGTTATATTATCAAGACCTATTATCAAAAATATAAAATTGTTTATGCTCACCGGTCTCCAAGAGAAATAATAGTTCGAACGAGAAGAAGGTTTGCTGAACAAAGTAAGAGATTTGTTGGTATGTCTTTATTTAGTATAGATGAAGATAAAAATATCAATACAATTCCCATGCCTCCAGGAATAATATTTATTAATAATCAAAAATTTGGCCAGTGGTATTTCAAAAGTGCTGAATATTTTTGGAAATTTTATAGATCCTATAGAAGATTACCTATCTATTTAGGTTGGGGAAGCTTTAGACCAAGTAAAGAGTTTTATGAAGTCTCTCAAGAAAGCACTAATGCAAAACTACCCTATTTTGGTCTAGACAACCAATTTGGAGCGAAAGGAGAAATTACTCTTCAATACTTGCCAAGACCACAAAAACATCAGTTATTTAACTCTATAAAATTTGGGAATCTCTTTAAAAGATATCTAAAAACAAACTATAATTAAGCAATGGAAGAAATATTAGATAGATTTTTGATCCGTATTATTTTTGCACTTTTTTGTTGTGTTTTATTATATGCGTATAAGTACATACATTTTTTATTTTATAGAAAAAGTATCAAACAAGTAAAAAATGAATTTAATCTTCTAGAAAATCCTTCTGATACTTTGCACTTCCTTTCCAGAATCTTAGGAATGGTTATTATTTTCTCTTTCGTAGAGTTTAATAGGTTCTTAAGTATCGAGGTAAGTCTATCTCATTTAAGTTTAGTTTCGTTGACTATCATGGTTTGTTACCTTTGCTCTTTAATCATTATAGAGGCAATTGTATTACATAAGTTCAATTATCGAACTGAAATCTTAAAAAAACAAAATTTCTCATATGCAATCATCGCTTTTTCTCTCAATATATCAACAGCTTTTATGATTAAAACAATCTTATTACATTCTCAAAATTCTGCGATGATTTTTTTAACTCTTTGGTTATTTGGAATGTGTTTACTGGGGTTAACGGCTAGACTATTTACTTTTTATTCAAGATTTCAGTTTAATAGAAGTATTTCTCAAAAGAATATAGGAGTTGCTATTTCTTTTGTTTTTTATATTTTTGCAGGGACTTACTTACTCTCCAAGTCTTTTGACCAGCCCCATATTGAGAAATATCAATATATGCTAAGAATATTTTTCAAAGTGTTCTTAAGCATACTCATTGTTCCTGTTTTTCTATATGCAATTAAATTCATTTTTGCTCTTAGGATAAAAGAAAAATCAGGAAATGATTATATGATTGATCAAGAAAAATCTATTGCCTTTGGCCTATCAGAAGGTCTCACTTTTTTAATCTCTGCAATTATGACTGGATGGATAGTTTATAATATAAACTTAACTGGGGTTTTTACTTTTGTTTAGGTTTTGTTTTCTCAATAAGCTCATTTAGTGAATTTTGAATTTTAAGAAGCTCAATTTCACCGATATTATTCAGATAAAACTGTTGGACATTATTAATTTCCTCTTTCAAGCTCATCTGAAATTTATCTCCAAGTTCCGTGAAAAATATTCTCTGCTCTCTCCTATCTTTTTCACCTTTAACTTTCCTTACGTAACCTCTTTTAACTAATTCATTCACATGACTAGTCATAGTCTGCTTTTTCAAAAAACAATCCTGACCTATCTCTTTTAGACTTGCCCCCTGCTTATCTGAAATAACAATTAAGATTTCCAAAAAACTTGGTCTTAAATCATTGAACCCTTTTTCTTGTAATTGTTTCAATAAAGAATGCGAATAGATTCGATATGAAATTTTAAGAAGAGAACCAATGTTACCTATAAGATTCATTTACACCTATTGATGAAGCTACATACTAAGAGAGCCATCCTCCTTAGTTTAGTCTTAAAATAATACTTATTTCTTGGTAGATTTCAAGTTAAAAAATTGTTCTTGAGTTACTTATGGAATTTACAAGCCCTATACACATTCCAAATAAGAGCAAACTTGACCCACCATAGGACATAAATGGAAGCGGAAGGCCGACAATTGGCAATACACCTGAGACCATTGCGATATTTACAAAGATATGGGCAAAGAAAACAGCGATGACTCCAATAATAAATATTGAATCGTAAATTCTAGTCGCATCTTTGGCAATACTAATTAATCTATAAAACAAGAGAGCAAATAAAATAATAAGAATAACAGAACCAAAAAATCCATGTTCTTCACTGAAGATCGAGAAAACAAAGTCTGTATGTTTCTCTGGGAGAAAGTTTAAAGAAGCTTGTGAAGATTTTTTAAATCCTTTCCCCCAAAAAAGTCCTGATCCAATTGCAATTTCAGATTGTATTGCATTATAACCAGCATCTTTTGCATCCTCGTAAGGGTTTATAAAGGTTAATATTCTTCTTTTTTGATAATCCTTTAATAAAAAAGAATACATTAAAATACTTGCAGCTAAGGTTACTCCAGCTATTTTAAAGATCGATTTCCAAGATAGTCTTCTATAAAAAATTATAAATGAAAAAATAATAAGTAATATTAGCGAAGTACCTAGATCTGGTTGCTTGTAGATTAAGAACATAGGAGGAAAAACAAAGCCTAAAGGAAGTAACGTTTCTTTCAAAGTTATTGTTTTGTCTGGAGATCTTTCCGAAAACCAACGAGCCAAAGCAAAAATTAAAGAAAGTTTCATAAATTCTGAAGGTTGTATTCTTATGGGTCCAAGCCCTATCCAACGCTGAGCACCCATTCCAACTTTTCCTAAAACGAGAACTAAAACAAGTAAGAAAACATTGACACTAAAAATCCAATAAGAATATCGATGAAAATTACTAGGATTCATAAAACTAAAAATAAGGGCAATGGATAATGCTAAACCAAACCAAATTATTTGGTAACTAACCAGATAAGCATTGCTTTGACTTGATGTAATAGAATATAAATTAAAGATCCCGATTAAAAAAATTCCAGTCATACAGAAAATTAAACTAAAATCAAACTTTGCTGTTTTTTTTATTATATTCATAACTTCTTTATATCCATTAATTCAGAGTGATATTTCTCAAGATACTTTTTTGCTAAATTATAAACAACCGGTCCAGCACTTATCCCACCACTGCATCCATGTTCAACAATTGCAGCAATGGCTATTTTGGGATTATCATAAGGAGCAAAGCCAGCAAAGACCGCGTTATGTCTATATTTATATGGGAAATCCTCACATTTTTCATATTGCTCAACTTTTGACCTTGAAACAACTTGAGTAGTTCCTGTCTTTCCAGCTAACTTTACAAACTTATCTTTAAATCGTCTTGCCGTTCCTCTATCATGATTAACAACTTCATATAATCCTTTTCTTATTTCTAAGAGAATATTTTTATCAATGTTAATATTTTTTAACACTTCAGGCTCAAAGGTTTTAATAGTTTTGCCTTTTGCATCTAAGATTTCACTCACCAACCTTGGCTTCATCAATTTGCCACCGTTAGAAATCGCGGCATAAGCGTTAGCCAATTGTAAGGTCGTAGTAAGAACAAATGATTGACCAATAGAGCATGACAATGTTTCTCCTTTATTCCAATTTGTTCCATGAGTTTTTTTCTTCCATGATCTAGTTGGCATTAAACCTGAGGTTTCTCTTGGGAGCGAAATACCAGTTTTCACTCCAAATCCTAAAAGATTTGCGTATTGAGCTAAAACATCGATATCAAGTTCAAGAGCTATTTTTTGAAAATATACATTGCATGACTCTCTAATAGCTTTTCTTAAGGAAACTTCTCCATGGCCTTGTTCTTTCCAACAATTATAAACTCTATTTCCAAGTTTCATGCTCCCAGTGCAATTAACTGAGGTATAAGGAGTGACTATCTCCTCAATTAAGCCTGACAAAGCAGTAACAACTTTAAAAGTTGATCCGGGAGAATAATGTTCTTGAATCGTTTTATCATATAAAGGCCTTAAAGGATTATCCAATAAAGATTTCCAATATTTTTTATCCAGTCCTCGTGTGAAGTTTGAAGGCTTAAAAGAGGGAGTCGAAAGCATCGTTAACACTTCTCCAGTATTAACATCAATTGCCACCACTGATCCAGTTTTATCTTTCATTAATTCAGAGGCTAATTCTTGTAACTCTTTATCTACTGTTATTTTTAAATTATTTCCTGGGACAGATTTTATAGCCTCAACCCCAGAAAAGAAGTTATCAGTATTAACATATTTTCTTTTTCTTCCTAGAGCATCAACCTCAACATATTCTCTACCATTTTGACCTCTTAAGTCTAAATCAAATGATCTCTCTATTCCTGCTTGTCCAACAAGGTCACCCAAGTTATAGGCATAATTATCTCTTTTTTTATATTTCGGTAATTGGTCACTATTTATTTCAGATATATATCCATAAAGGTGAGCTCCCACTTCTTTACTTAAATATTCTCTAGATATTGAAACTTGAACACTAATTCCAGGAAGTTTCTCTAATCGAGTTTCAATCATCGCAATTTCTTTATTATTTAAATTCTTTTTTAAAATGATAGGGCGATAGGCCGGCTCCCCTCTATACTTTTTTAGCTTTGCTGAGATTTCTTCTCCAGAGAGACTTAAAATTTTTTGTAAATCTAAAAATGTCTTATCTTTATTTTTTAAGTACTGCCTTGTGACAATAGCATCAAATCTGGGTCTATTATCTACCAAAACTTTATTGTCTCGACTAATAATTCTTCCTCGGGGAGCCCAAATGACCTCAGAGCGTAATCTATTTTCTATAGAATACTTGTAAAGAATATTTCCTCTTACAAATTGAAGAAAAAATAATCTCATAATAATCAGTCCAAAAAGGCACAGTATGATACCGAATAAAAAGTCCGCCCTATTATGATGGAGCTCTACAACTTCTTGTTCATCAAACACTTTTGCTCCAAATTCGATCCAAGATTTTAAAGATAAAAATTGCTGAGAATGTAATAACAAGAGAAGACATAAAGTCATAAGAGGCTTGAGATTTTAAATAAGCCAAGTTAGAAAAATTTAAGTAGTAAATAATGTATCTAACGAAGTACCATAATATATAAGATATAAAAGCAATCAGAATTCGATTTCTTCCTCCCTCTAATTGTAATGTCTCTTTAAATGCTTTAATGATGAATATAAAAAACAGCCCAATACAAGTTTCTAAACTCCAACTAAGAGATGAAAAAAGACTATGGATCCACTGGATAAATAAAATTAAATATGGAGCAATTTCAACTTCAAATTTCAAACAAAAGTAAAGACAAAAAAGAACGGAAAAGTCTAAATTCAAACCTGTAAGAGAAACAAAAACTGAGCTCGCTAAAATTTCTAAAAAGATAAAAAACAATAAGGATAAAATTGCACTTTTATATATTTTATTCAATGTCTTTCTCTTTTAATAAAACGATGACTTCTTCTAAACGACTGAAATTTACAAATGGCTTAGAAGAAACTTCTTTAGTTAGAGCATGGTCTTCTAATATAATGCTTGAAACAACACCAATTTTAATACCTTTAGGGTAAATATTTCCCAACCCTGAAGTCATCACAGTTTCGTCTTGTTGAACATCATCTGAATTTTTCACATATTTTATAGAAGTTAGATCATCTGAGATCCCTTCCAATACACCATGACTTCTCGTTTTATCGAACATGACATCAACTTTATTTTGAAAATCCAAGATGGTAGAGATATCCGAATAATTAGCTGAAGTATTAACAACCTTTCCAATTAAGCCTTCTGAACTAATAACCACAGAATCCTTGATAATCCCATGATTGAGTCCTTTGTTAATTCTAAGTTTTTGATAGCGGTTCGCGCTATCCCAAGAAATAACTCGAGCTAAAACTTTTTTTCGTTCAATTTCTTTCGTAAAGTTTAGAAGATTTTTTAATCGCTCGTTTTCTTGCTCTAAAGAACTTAGCTCAAAGACTTTAAGTTCTAACCTAGAAACTTTTTGAGTTAATTGAAGGTTTGTTTCTTTAACTCCGACGAGATCAAAGTAATTTCGTTTAAAGTCGACAAAACTTAACTGTGTAGATGACAAGACATTGCTTACTGGTCCTGTGATCTCAACAAATAAGTCATAAAACCATGATTTTTCATTTAATGACCTCACGCCAAAACGACCAAGGTGGAAAATACAAACAATTAAAACTATACCCATGTGGATATATAATTTTTTATTGCTCTTTTCCTCATGAATCTTCATAAATAATGACCTCAAGATCTCTTTTTAAGTATACTTAATTATTGACTAGCACTGAAGTTTTGACAATAAGAGTTAATTATCTTTTCTCTTACTAAAATGACCATTGGAATTGATCTTGAAAACATCTCATATTAGTATAGGAGTACAATTTTCATAAGGATTATAACATGATTTTTAATTTCACTGACAAATCTAGTAAATGGTATTATTTCTGTATTTTTCTCGTAGTTTTGATCATTCTAGGTTTCCTCTTCACTGGCTTTGAGAGTCTCTCTCTTGCTTCTACCAGCGGGGGTGTAGCCAAAGTAGGAGATGAAGTAGTCAGTGTTCAAGAATATCAGAGTGTATTTAATCAACGTGTTAAATTTTTCCAACAAATAACTGGTGGAAAAAACCTAAGTAATAAACAAATTGAGCAATTTGGGATTAAAGACCAAGTCATCGACTCCCTTGTTTCTCAAAAAGTAATGGTAACTTTAGCTAGAGAAGTTGGTTTAGGCTCATCTAGTGACCAAGTATCTGAAATAATAAAAAATCAAGAAGTCTTCCAAACAAATAAGAAGTTTGATTTACAAAGATATAAAAACATTTTAGCCAGCAATGGTCTTACACCTGCTGCCTATGAAAAAAGTATCAAACAAGGGATTATGGTAGAAAGGTTTAATAAGCTTTTTAATTCCTTTCCAACTTCTGAAAAATCTAGCGAAGAAATTGCTAGTTATGGAAAGCAAGGAGTTAGTGTAGACTTTGTAGAACTTAACTCATCAAACTTATCAAAGTTTATTAATGTAAATCAAGCAGAAGTTGATGCTTATGTTTCTAACCCAGAAAATCAAAAAAAATTAGAAGAGTTATATAATAGAAATATTGCAGAATATAAAAAGGCTGAAGAGAGAAAAGCCAGACACATCTTAATTAGTATCAACAAAGACGTGAAAGAAGCTGATGCACTCTCGAAGATCAACGATATCAAATCAAAACTAAATAATAAAAACTTCTCTGAATTGGCCAAGCAGTTTTCTGATGATCCCAGCGGAAAAAACAATGGTGGAGATTTAGGATGGTTTGGAAAAGGTCGTATGGTTCCACAATTTGAGTCTAAAGTTTTTAATATGAAACCTGGTGAAATCTCGGAGCCTGTAAAAACAAACTTCGGTTACCATGTTATTATGTTAGATGACATTAAGGCTGCTCAAGTGACGCCTCTAGAAGATGCGAAATCAGAATTAGCTAGGAACTACTTACAAACTAATATGCCTGAGAAATTAACTGAAGTGGTTTCAAAAGCACAAGATGAATTAAAAAATGCTTTTGATTCGTCTCAAATTGAAAGTGTTGCAAAGAAATACTCATTAGAGGTAAAAAAATCTCAACCTATTAATTTGCTCGACAGAAAAATTAATCAATCAACTCTTAACTTTCAAGAGTTTAAGAATTTAAAAGTTGGTTCAACTTCAATCATAAAAAAAGGTGATCTATCTTATATCGTAAAGGTTAAAAGTAAGATCTCTAATGAGGAAAAGATAGATAACACTACCAGTCCCGAAAAAGATTATGCTCTAGAATTTAGAAAAAACTTAATTGAGCAAATGAAAACAAAATACGGTGTAAGTATTAACAGAAGAGTTATCTAGGTACTTTGAGTAATTATGGCAGATAAAAATAATAAATTCTCTCAAAACATAGATGGTCAGTTCTATGTTGATGATCAATGTATTGCTTGTGATGCTTGTGTTATGGAAGCGACAAATTATTTTGAAATGAATGACGATGAAGGGCATGCATTTGTAAAAAAGCAACCTACTACCGAGGAAGCATTGAGTGAATGCATGACTGCTTTAGAGCTATGTCCTGTAGATGCTATCGGTAAAGATGGCTAATAAGACTTCTTTTCTAAATGATAGACCCAAAACAATCCTATTATTGCACTTATAAGAACTGCAAAAAACATATGATACATGTGATCTAAAAAGCTTTGTAATAGAAAAACTAGAAAAACAGAGGAAAAACTTGCTTTGTAGATTTTCTCTCTTACTAAAAATAAAGATTCATAAAATAAAAACAAGAAAGTTAAGAAAAATAATACTCCAAATACAACTCCTGATTCAGCACTAACGTGAAGAAATGAGTTATGCGCGTGATCATTATGATCAATGTATTCCAAATCAAATTTTTCTTTATACTCTTTGCTTTTAATTGGATATTTTTTTAGACCTACCCCTAAAAGAGGTGAATCTTTAATAATTAGAGAAGCCGTTTTATATTGAGCAATTCTTGCTTTATTGGAGTATGAGTTAAAGGCTTGAAAATATCTTGAAGAGGTTTGAATTGGCGAAGAGATAATATAGATGAAAAATAATACCGTCGCAATAGAGAAAGTCATTGAAGCATAGAAAGTTTTTCGAAAGAAGAAAAATAAACAAAACGGACTAATTAATAAAATTGTCAGTAATGGGCCTCTTGATTTAGTAAAAAAGACTGAAAGTATAATGATTAATAAAACAAACAAGCTCGAATACATTGTTTGTTTATTTCTATGTTTGTTTGATTTCACAAGAGATAATTCATTTAAAAAGTAGCAGAAAAAGAGAGGATAAATTGTAGATAAGGTATAAGCAAGTCCACTAATGGTTGTTAAGCCTTTCAATCTTTTATTAAGTAATGAGTTTATTAATCCTTGATCCATTCCCCAAGCTTCTATCAAGCAAGCTATAAATGCTAAGATAATACCTATAGAGGCCCATACTAATGAGTGCTTATAAATTTTATCAAATGGCAGAGATCTTTCCTTAAATGAATAAAAAAGCCAAACTAAACATAAGGGGAAAAAATTATGTCTTAAAATTGAAAGGTTTGAAGCCTTAATATCTGAACTAAAAACATGAAATAAAGAAACACTAACCACAACAAGGACAGAAATTGACCATAGCTTAAAACTTGCTAGTTGTAAGCTCGATACTTTCTTAGTTTTTATTAAAGTTAAGAGTCCGACAATAGAGAGGATTTCAAAAATACCTCCTAAGGATCTTGAAACAAAACTAGCGCAAATGGCTAAAGGGATTAAATATAAAATCAAATTTTCACTCCATTTTTTATTAATTTCACTCTTTTCAATGCTGCATACCAAACGTGTAAATAGCTTAAATAAATACCTCGATATCCCCAAAAAATCTTTCTCTTAAGAAATAATTGTTTGATCGTCTCAAAAGGTATGATGAATAAAAACTCACAAATACTAAATTTTTTCTCACTGGCATCAGCTCTCAATTGAGCATAGTGAGAAAACTTCTCTTTATAAACCTCTGGAAGGTTATAACCATAATGAATTAATTTCCCGTCCATCTTCCCTATTTGAGCATTCTCTTTTAAGACTATAACTTCGTGAACATTCACTTTTTTAAGATAACCAGATTTTTTTCTAAAAAAGCGTAAGCTCTTTTCTTTTTTCATTAATATAGGTGGATACTTATTTAAAAATTGGTCCCAGCGCAGGATATAATAGCCATCAAAAGAAACATCACCCTTTATTGTCTCTTCTATAAATTTTTGTGCTTCCGAGTCAATTCTCTCATCTGCATCTAGATTTAAGCACCACTCATTTTCACATTGATCTAGTGCAAATTGTTTTTGTTTTGAATAACCTAACCAAGCCTGTTCAATTAACTTAGTATTTTTAAACTCTTTAACTATTTCTTTCGTTTTATCCATACTACCTGAATCAACAACAATTACTTCTTCAGCAAAACTCACACTTTCTAGACATTGCCTTATATATCTTTGTTCATTTAAAGTAATAATAAAGACTGATAAACCCATAGTAATTACTATATATATCTTTATTTAATTCGTACAAAATTCTTTGGTCTATGAAAATCCAGTTTGCCATCTAGATCAATATTTGAAAAATATGATCTATTCTCGTTCGGACCAAGACAGGAGAAAAAAGCTCCATAAATATACTCATCATTGTTTAAATCAAGAGAGCTTAAATGAATTTCAACACTAATTGACCTTGGGTCTTGTATAATATTTGCTTTAAATTGATCAGAAAGAAGAGTCTGATAAATCTCTCGAGGCTTAATAATGAGTAAATTTAATTTTTGATTATTTGGAGAGACCTGCATTTCAATATAAGGAGCAGTAAAGTCAGACTTATTATTTCTAAATTGTATAAAAATCTCAAAGACATCATAATCCCAAAGTTTCCAGTTTTTATAACTTGATTGCTTTGAAAAATTTGAACTCACATTCCACTTCTCCTTATAATCAAGACAGTTAAAATTCACTTTTAAAACATCTCCTAGCAGGGAAGTTTGAGCTGTTAATTGTACTTTATTAAGTTTATTAAACGCTGAGAGATTAAAGTTTTTTTTCATAATGATCTTATTCTAAACTAGAAAATAGGTTCGTGAAAATTCATGTTTTGATTACAGGAATGCAGTTTTAAACTTAAATTTCTCTATTTTGGCTCTTAATATAGTGAAGTAGTCTACCAAGTTAGTGAAAATCAATTTAAGCTGCTTGATCATTTCTCACCAACTAATGTGTTCCTAGATTTTCATATGTCTCTAGTTGATGGCTTTGAAATTTTAGTAAAAAACGGTTCTACCGAGAAGTTTGGTTGGTCTGCAATGCCAGGAGATAAGGAAAAAGCATTACTATTTGATTAGGTTAAAGCGTATCTTTACTTAGTTGTATTTTGGTTGCGGGAAGAGGATTCGAACCTCTGACCTTCGGGTTATGAGCCCGACGAGCTACCAGACTGCTCCATCCCGCGTCATTTTGATTACAATATCTTACAATTTCAGACCAAATAAGTCCAATTTAAATAAATTATTTTTTCTTCAAAAAGTCCTAAGTTTTTCTCTGTCTATCTCGATAAGGACTATAGTTGGAGGAAAACGAATGAATGAACTATTAAGAGGCACTGAATTTACAATCAAGTTAAACCCAGAGGGATTGACTGAGCAACATAAAAGATTAATTCGTTACTTGAATATATATATTCTTAAAAGTTTAAGTGCTAAAGAAGAGTCAGAATACTACCAATGCACAGAAGATGCTTTTAAAATGCTTACTGCAATCGTGAAGCAATCAAACTTTAACAATCCGGGAGCTGAGGTTCCACATTCAGAACAGGCCCTTGAAATGAGTCTTGATAGTATAAGAGATCTTATTTATACCAAAGAAACAGATATCTACGATAATTAAGAATTACTACCACTTTCTAATGTTTCAACCACCGGCTTTACTTCAGCTGGAAAAGAAAATTCTCTTGAATTCTGTGCTGCAATTTTTTCATCTCTTTGCTTGATCACTTTTACAACATCATTATAAGTTTCTTTTCTAAAGATTTGATACTCTTTGCTATCAGCACTTAAACCTTTACCTTTAAACTTATCTCTTCTTCTTTTTGAAATGGATTTCTTTTGAGAAACATATTCGTTAGACTCTACTTTTTTTCCACTTTTATCTAGTCCAATTCTTCTAAATATTTCACTTTTATTAACAATTTGAAAGCAACCAGGTTGAAGACCATCGATAGATAGGTTTCCAATTGCGACTCTCCTAAGCTTATCAATAGTAAGATGACACTCTTCACATATCCTTCGGATCTCTCTATTCTTACCTTCTACAAGTCTAAATTCTAACCACGTCTTTGTAGGTAATTGTTTAATAATTCTAACTGATAGTGGCTTTAGAACATCACCGTCAGACTTCACACCGTCTCGGATCTTATTTAAAGTAGTCTCATTCACTTGACCAAAAACTTTAACTTCATAAACCTTTGTTACTTCGTAACGAGGGTGCAGAATAGAATTTGCAAAGTCACCATCATTTGTGATGATGATAAGACCTTCAGATAAGTAATCAAGTCTCCCAACAGGGTAAATCCTAGTATGAATTCCTCTGCATAAATCAATGACTGTCTTTCTCCCTTCAGGGTCAGATACTGAGGATATAACCCCTCGAGGTTTATTCATTAATATATAAAGTTTATCGTTTGCATCTCTATCGATAACAGCCCCATCGACTTGAACAATGTCTTTTCCCGGTATAACTTTTGTTCCAAGCTCAGTAACTACTTTCTCGTTTACTATAACCCGACCTTCAGTCATTAAGACCTCAGCTTTCCTTCTAGAAGTTACTCCACAATCTGCGATAAATTTCTGTAGTCTAATTGATTTCATGATTCTCCAATCTGCCATCTCGGCCGTTTTGAGACTTATAAATTTTATATTTAAGAGTCTATAGTCTTTAGATTCTCTTTAATAGCATGAAGATCTGATATTTCAAATTTTTCCTCATCCTCTTCACTACTGTCTGTAATTTCTTCATTTTCTGACTTAGATTTCATTTGCTCTAGTGTGTCATCAAGCATCTCTGTGAGTTTTTCTTTATCATCAAAGAGAGCTTCATCTTCTTCTATTTCACTTGGCTCTATAATATCAGTGTTGCTTACATGCTCTTCAAGGATATCAAAGTCAGTTTTAGATTCATCTTCTTCAACATTTTTTTTCTTAGAGTTTGACTTTAAATGTGCGATGAATTCAGTCTGAGGAGAGATAGATTTAATCTCCTCTTTTAACCTTTCTAACTCTTCAATTTCGTCAAAGACAAATTTATCTTTATCACTCTTGACTAAGTTCTGAATATCTTCAATGTCACCAATGGAATTATCTTCAACAAGGTCTCTCAAATCACTCATTTTTGGTAGATCCTCTAATTCTTTCAAATTAAAAAGTTCTAAGAATCCATCAGTAGTGCCGTAAGTTGCAGATTTACCTGCTTCATCGGATTTACCTACAATTTTCAGAATAGACTTATCAATTAGTCCCCTTAAAAGGTGACCACTATCTACCCCTCTCATATCATCAATCTCAACTTTTGAAATTGGTTGCTTAAAAGCTACAATTGCTAAAACTTCTATTGCTAAGGGAGTTAAACTTATTTGAGGGACTTTATGTAAAGCTCGTATAACTTTAGAGTATTGGGTTTTCGTTCGAAATTGATAACCTTGAGCAACTTCCATGATGTTGATGCCATGATCGTCAGATTCATATTTTGCTTGTAAGGATTCAATAGCTTCATGAATAATTCTAAGTGGTAAATATTCATCTATAGAAGCTTTTATTTTTTTTATTGAAAGTGGCTTTTCACTCATAAAGATTAGAGACTCAATAGCTGCCATGATGGTCTGTTCATTTAAGCCGGTTCGCTCTTTCCATAAAGATTGAAGTTCTTCTAATTCTTTTTCTTCAAGCTCTCTATCCCATTGAAGAGACGAGTCTTGAGTTGTTTCATTTTCTAATACTTCTGTTGATTCTATGCTCATTATAATTTCCTAAAATTAATGCATTACTATTTCTTGTTCTTCGTCTTGAACAGAACTTAAATTATCTTCTTCATCAAATCCATCTGCTTGATTAATATCAAACTCGCTTAGATCTTCTTTGATTGTGACGTGTATCTCTGAAACATCTTCTGCTTGAAAAACCTCTAACTTCCTAAGCCTTGCAAGCTCCAAGATAGAAATAAAAGTCATTACTAAGTTGTTAAGTTGTTTTTCACCTTTTCCAAGGAGCTCAACGAATAAATACTTCTTACCTTTAATAAATAAGTCTTTAAGGCTTTTTAGTTTTTGTTTAATAGAGAATTTATCTTTTGCAATAATTGTAAACTTTCTATTATTTCTTTTCATGACATCCATCATAAGATTACTTAAGACAGACGAATCCATTTCTTTAAATTGAACAGGAAAGTGAAACTTCTTATCAAGTTTTGGTCGAGTAAAACTCTCATAGCCTTTTTTGGGCAAAGTCCAAAGCCCCTCACCTATACGTTGAAACTTTTGTAATTCTTGAAGCTTTAAAATTAATTCTTCTTTTGAAGAAATTTGAAGATTTTCATCATCATAAAGTTTTAAAGTTGCATCTTCATCAACACTGCGATTTGATTTCAAATAAATCAACGTTGCAGCCATATAGAGATACTCTCCAGCCACATCAAAATTTAAATCTTTCATCTTATCAATAAATTTTAAGTATTGACCTGTAATTTGAGTAAGGTCTAAGTCTTGAATATCCATTTCTTCTTTTTGAACAAGATAAAGAAGTAGTGCTAATGGCCCATCAAAATGATCTAAATGAATAGTAATGTCTGTGTTCAAAGATTACCTCAGTCTAAATAAACTAACTGATTATATACTAGAGTAATTTTATCCTAAAATCGAGATAAAGAAATTAATTATAACGTTAGCACCCATAGTGAATGGGGATAAAATCATACCTAAGATAGGAACTCCCATGAAACTGAGAATAATTAGCCCATAAAAGGCATAAACAAGATATTGAGACATTTCTCTATATTTAAGCAACGCGTTATATCCAAGTTTAGATTCAAGCATTCTTGAACCATCAAATGGAGGAACTGGAATGAGATTGAAACCAGCTAAAATAAAATTAATTAACACGCCGTATTGAAACATTTCAAGCAAGAGTCCTTTTTTAAGTTGAAAAAAAGTCCCTTCAAACAAATAAGCTGAGCCTACATAATTGAAAATTATAGCAAAGATAAGAGCTAAAATTGTTCCTAATATTAAATTTGATAATGGTCCAGCAAACGAAACCCAAAAAAGCCCTTTCTTAAAATCAGAGAAATTACGAGTATTTATAGGAACAGGCCTAGCCGCACCTAGGGCAATACCACCAATAGCTAATAAGACAATAGGAACTAAGATAGAATTAATTGGATCCAAATGAACGACTGGGTTAAATGTTAGTCGTCCAGCTTCTTCAGCCGTATTATCTCCAAACTTTTTTGCCATCCATCCATGAGCGTACTCGTGAATAACGACAGCTAGTAAAAAACCGGGGGCCATAATTGCTATCTTGAAAACGATTGCTTGAATATCCATAATAAATCTATAAATATCAAAGTTATAAGCTGCGTGCAAAAAATATTAATGAAAAGAAAAGTACAAATAGTCATTTTAAGCCAAAATCACGAAACTAAAGATTTAGAGGCTTTAGTTTTTAAAACTAATAAAGAACGAGGGTCTTTTTGGCAAAACGTAACGGGTTCAGTTGAGGATAATGAATCATTTGATGATGCTGCCGTGAGAGAATTAATAGAAGAAACTGGCGTAGATCCAACTCATATTAAGCAACATATTTTCGATATGGAATCTGAGTTTTTCTTTATCGATAGAAAAGAGCGTCGAGCCCAAGAAAAAGTTTATTATTACCTAGGTCCGAAATGGGATATTAAAATATGTGAAGAGCATATCGACTTTAAGTGGTTAAGTGCTCAGGGAATCCATCGTGATCTCTATAAGTATGAATCAAATTATCAGGCATTAACAAAGGCATTAGAAAAAATTTCCTTATAGTCTAGGCTCCATTGATTATCTCGCTCTCACTCCGAAAAATAGTATAGTTATTATTTTGGAGGAAAAACATGTCGGCACACAGCATACAGAACTTATACACTGAAAAAAAGATTCTATTTCAAAAAATTGGACCTAGATGGTATCTATTTTCAGAAAAATCTGGAAATATTATTTACTCTGAAATGCCTCTTGGTTTAGATCCTAGAAAGACCAAGCTTGAGCTTTACGATATAATTGAAGATCATATCGATAAAGTTGAGAATTTTGGCAATAGATCTAAAGAAGTCTCACTTTAAGACTACTTTCACTTTTTAATTTCACTCTTAGGTGATAGAACTCCAGAGTGTCAAAAATAGATAATTTCGAACATTCTTTTAATGAAGATTTTCAATACTCTCATAATAATCCCTATCATCATCGTCTCGAAAAGTTCTCCTCTTTTGTATTAAGAGATCTTGAGCCTGAAAACCTTTTAGGTAAATGGAATAATGAATGCTTTAAAAATAACAACCCACTAAATGTTGAAATTGGAACCGGCTACGGTCATTTTATGAAGCAATTTAGCCAAGATCATCCGAATGAAAACTTTATTGGGATGGATTATCGATTTAAGAGAAGTTTTAATCTCGCCAAGCAATTAAACGAATTGAAAATCAAAAACTTTCGCTACATTAGAGCTAAAGCTGAAAGAATAGAATATTTATTTCAGGAGTCTGAAGTTGATAAATTATATTATTTCTTTCCTGATCCATGGCCTAAGACAAGACACCTGAAAAAAAGACTTTTCAAACAACCCTTCTTATCAAAGTTAAAAAAAGTCATGAAGCCTACTGGCATAGTCTATATAAAGACTGATCATGATCAATATTATGAGTGGATGCTTAAGCATCTTAACTTAAATGATGAGCTTTTTAACATAGAAGCTCATTCAAATGATATTCACAAAAGTAATAGTGGTGATTTTAAATTGTTAAAAAAATACCAAACTAAGTTTGAAAAAATATTTCTCTCAAAAGGGAAAAATATTAATGGGATCATCTTAACATGCAAGTAATTGAGTTTAGAGATTATCTTAGGTCCTTGCCTATCTCTCAGATTATCTCAAAATATATTGATACAAAAAAGCGTGGTCAAAACCATGAAGCGGTTTGTCCATTTCATAATGATACTAATCCCTCGCTAAAGATTAATGATAATATGGGGATTTACAAATGTTTTGTTTGTGGAGAATCAGGCGATAGTATTAAGTTTGTTCAACAGTATCGAAATTTAAACTTCATTGAATGTTTAAAAGAACTCTCTGAGCAATTTAACATTACTCTAGAAGTTGATGAGAAACGAAAAGAGCATCCTAAGTTTGAAATGGCCCGAAGAATACTTAAAGCCTCCCAAGAGATTTACTTCAACCTCCCAAGAAAAACGAATAATATAATTTTTAATAAGTTTTTAAAAAACAGAAATATTGACTCAGCTGCGGCAGAAAAATTTGGTCTTGGATTTATTAACGATCAAAGTATTCTTACAAATTTTCTCTTAAAAAAGCAGAAAGAAAAGCCTGAGCAAAAGATTATTGATATCGCTGTTGAAATAGGAATTATAAAGAAAAGTAATCAGGGTCTTTATGACACCTTTAGAAATAGAATTATGTTCCCAATAAGTAACCTCCGAGGCCAAGTTGTTGGTTTTGGTTCAAGGGCAATTGAGGATAAACAGCTCCCTAAGTATTTAAATTCTGGGGATTCATTCATCTTTAATAAGTCAAAACTGCTTTATGGTCTCAATCTTGCAAAAAAGACTATCCATGAGTCTGACTCCATCATACTCACGGAAGGATATATGGATACTTTAAGCTTACACCAGTTTGACTTTAATCAAGCAGTTGCCATCATGGGTATCGCTATGAGTACAGACAAGGCCAGACAAATTTGTAATTACACACAAAAGGTTTACCTAGGTCTAGATAACGACCAAGCGGGCTTCATAGCTTCTAAGAGAATCAACCAGTCTTTATTAGCTCAAAAAGTAATTCCTCTTAAGATTGATTATTCTCCTCACAATGATCCTGATGATTTTCTCAATGAAATGGGTAGAATAGAGTTTTTAAAAAGAATGGAAGTAGCTAAGCCATTTGTGGATGAGTTGATAGATATTGAAACTGCTCAAAACTTTGGGGCCAATACTGATCTTAAGATCAAGGCATTAAATTTAGTCATGGAGCTCTTAGCACCATTACAAGATGACTTGAGAGCACATGAGAGAGTTATTCGAGCTGCGAAACATTTAGGACTCTCCTCAAGTCCAGAGAGTATTATTGAAAAATACAAAGAGTATTTAAAAAATAATAAGAAAAAATCTTATCAAAACTCTAAATACATTGAGCCTAAAAATGAAAAAAGTGTTCATCCCCAACCTGAAGAAGAATCAATACAACCAGAACGCATCGCACAAGTACCAGAATTAACTTTTACTCCTTGCAAGATTGATACCTGGATTATGCGATCTATCTTGCAAATTCCTTCGCTTTCAAGACTAGAAAGTTTTACAGAAATACTTGATTTTGTTAAAAATATTGAAACAAAAAGGTTTGTTTCATATTGGGGATTACAAGAGATAAGTGAAATTAAAGAAGAGTCTTTAGCAAAAAGTTTACATAGCATTTTTGATAAAGAAGAGTTTAGCCAAGAGTTTAAAAACTTTGTCTACTCTACCACTTTTTCTTTCACAAAAACTGATACTGCAAAAACCAAGCAATATGTGAGCGAACTTAAGAACAAGGTATTAATGGAATCATTAGTTATCAAAAGAAAAGTCTTAAAAAATCAAAGATCACAAGTGATCAAAGAAGAAGACTTAATTGTACTTGATGATAAAATAATGAACATCAGCAAAGAAATTTCAGAACTTAAGATACAAAATTAAATTTAAGGATATACAAAATGGCTAGCTTAGAAAAATTTTTCAGTTCGCGTGAGTTTAATAAACTCTTAGTTAAAGGTCAGGATCAATCCTACCTAACTCCTGAAGATGTCAATGATTGCATTCCAGCAAATATTGTTGCTCCTTCAGAGGTAGATAAAGTTCTCGAGAGAATTGAAGCTTCGAAGATTTCAATACAAGTTGAAGAGATCGAAAAAGAGGTTTCTCAAACAGACTTAATTGAAGAAACACTTTCTGCTGCTGAGAAGAAAGAATTAAAAGGATCTTCTACAGATCCCGTTAAATTATATCTTAAGAAGATGGGTTCTGTTTCTCTTTTAACGAGAGAAGGAGAAGTTACAATTGCTAAAGAGATCGAGGAAGGGGAAAAAGAAATTGTTCAATCATGCCTTGCTTCTGCTCACGCTCTTCATGAGATTGTAAAACTTAAAGAAAAAATCTTAAGTGCTGAAGATGCTTATGAGCATACCAAAGATTTAGTAAGAGGCCTTGATGATGAGTCAACCAAGTCAGCGATCACAAAAGTAAAAAATGTTATCGTAACAACTTGTGAAAAGTTACAAAACCTTATTGAAAGTATAGTCAATGAGGATGGAACTTTAAATGAAATGAATACAACTCAAAAGAGTATGCTCGCCGATATTTCAGATACTCTTGTTGAACTAACATTTAATAGAAAAATTATTAATAGTTTTACTGATCCAGTTAAATCATACTACTTAAAGTTTATCGATCTTTTTGCTCAACAGGCTAGGATCTATAAATTCCTAGAAGTAAAAACTGAAAGTAAATATAAAGAGATGCACGATAGAGTAATGGAAGACGATGCTTACAAAAGAAAGCTCGCCAGAAAGCTCTACACATCTGATAGTAAGATAGAGCAATTATTTAGAAATCAAGAAGATATTCTTCGAAAAATAAAGCGTCTTCAGATGGATGCTGGAATGGCCTTTGAAGATATTGAAAATGTTTATAATATTATTGTTAAAGGTGAAGAAAAAGCTGACCTTGCAAAAAGTCAGTTAGTTGAAGCTAACCTAAGATTAGTTGTTTCAATTTCTAAAAAATATACAAATCGTGGTCTTCAATTCTTGGATCTTATCCAAGAAGGAAATATCGGATTAATGAAAGCTGTTGATAAGTTTGAGTACCGTAGAGGTTATAAATTTTCTACTTACGCGACTTGGTGGATTAGACAGGCCATCACTCGTGCTATTGCAGACCAAGGTAGAACGATCAGAATTCCAGTTCATATGATTGAGACAATTAATAAGCTTGCTAGAACTTCAAGGCAACTTGTTCAAGAGCTTGGTCGTGAACCAACTCCAGAAGAAATTGCTGAGAGAATGGACTTATCTGTTGAGAAAGTTAAAAAGGTATTTAAGATCTCTAAAGAGCCTATTTCACTTGAGACTCCTATTGGAGAGGAAGAGGATAGTTCACTTGGAGATTTTATTGAAGATAAGAAGATCATTTCACCACAGGATGCTGTGATGAGTGTAACGCTATCTGAGCAGACTCGATCTATTTTAGCAACTCTTACTCCTAGAGAGGAGAAGGTTCTTAGAATGAGATTTGGGATTGGTGAGAAGTCAGATCATACGCTTGAAGAAGTTGGACAGGATTTCTTTGTTACAAGAGAGCGGATTAGACAGATTGAGGCCAAGGCACTTAGGAAGCTTAGGCATCCTAGTCGGTCTAAGGTTTTGAAGTCTTATTTGGATAATTAGAATCAGTGACTAAAAAAGTTATTTGAGATCATTAAGCAAAAACTTATCAATTCAAAGTTTGTAATAATGAATACATTCAAAATGTATTTCTAAGTTTACATCGAAAAGTAAGTTGGTGCTCCTGGTCCAACAGGTAATCCTAAAATAAACACCCATAAATAGAAAAAGAAACTCCACGTTACAACAAAGAAAAGTGAATAAGGCAAC
>Ga0114952_1001208_pt1 | contig 22583 bp, 19 predicted proteins | sample SidtaG_2_FD_87303 | JGI IMG/M metagenome (GOLD analysis project Ga0114952, IMG submission 87303) | Marine algal microbial communities from Sidmouth, United Kingdom - Sidmouth_Asex2 metaG | ecosystem: Host-associated > Algae > Red algae > Unclassified | place: Sidmouth, United Kingdom | collected...
CCCCATGACGGTTCCTGCCACTATCGACATTGATCGTGACAAAGCTTTTGAATGGATTATGAAAGGCGCTCAGCCAACAGATACAGCCAAAGCAATTCTTAAGTTTAAAGGTGTCTATTACAGAAAGCACCTTCAAAGAGGTGTGTCTAAAGGCGCCTTGACTGAAGAAAAAGCTGATGAGATGTATAATGCTTGGATAGACTCAAAAGAAGCTAAAGTCGCGGCTAGAGTTGAAGACACTAAGCGTAAGAAAGAAGAATTTTGGAAAATGGTTTCAGGAGAGATAAAGCCTAGAAAAGCTGCTGCTCCAAAAGAAGCAGGCGAAGCTTTTAGAGAAAATGACGCTTCAGAATCAGATAAACCTGCTGAAAACGCTGAAGCTCCAGCTGCACCCGAAGAGGCAAAATCTGAAGAACCTGCTAAAGTAGAGAAACCAGCTAAATCTGAAGAACCTGCGAAAGTAGAGGAACCAGCTAAAGCTGAGGAGCCTGCTAAAAAAGAAGAAGAAGCTAAAAAGGAAGAACCTGCCAAAGTTGTTGAAGCAGCAGCTCCAGTGGCAGCAGCAGAACCTGCAAAACCAGATGATTTGACAAAAATAGAAGGTATTGGACCAGCTATTTCAAAAGTATTGATGGCTTCAGGGATAAATACTTTTGCAGATTTAGCCGCTAAATCAGCTGATGACGTGAAAGCCGTATTGGATGCTGCAGATGGCAATTATGCAGCTCATGATCCTGGAACCTGGCCAAAACAGTCAGATATGGCAGCAAAAGGCGATTGGGATGCTTTAAAGAAATGGCAAGACGAGCTTGATGGAGGAAAACCTGTCAGCACTTCGTCATCTGAAGAAGAATAACTATATTACAGAAAGGCCATGAGCCTTTACAATTTACGAATAATAAAAACCTAGTAAAGCTTAATGTTTTACTAGGTTTTACTTTATAAAATCTAACTGAATAAATTATGCAAGAATTGAATCCAAAGTATATCACTGTCCTTGATAATATAAAAGGCAGTATTCAAGCCTCAGATGAATTAAAAAAGTATTTAGAGGAGGAAGAGGAAGAAGATTATAAAGTTCTAGTATCAAAGTTTGAAGGTGAAATACACACCTTGTATGAGCAAGTTGCCAATGAAAATCCACTTCAAATAGTTGCGTTTGAAAACTACTTACTCAATGAACAGTTTGAAGGTCTATACCTACCCAAAGTATTAGGATATAGTGTATTGAGAGGCCGAGTAAATGATAGAGTCAAATACTATAGACCACAAAACCATTTCAGTGATGTTTTAGAAGCCATCATCAACTCATCTAATTTTGAAGTCATCAAGCAAAGAGTAGGGCAATCTATACAAATAGGCTTTGCATTAAGCAGTGATATATGGATCACCAACATAATAGAAAAAGTAAATAATAAGAAAGTCAAGACTTTTCTGCAATCTCAAAAATTAGCAAAGTATAGAGAAGAGAAATTAAGAAGAACCGGCTTAGTAAAATATAGAAAACAATTCCAAAGTCTGAATTTTATGACAGCGGACTTTCCCAAGGATCAAACTGGATTATTGCTAGAATCAGGTACTATAAAAGATTTTCTTATCTACAGGTCTAAAGGAGAATTTAATAATGAAAATATACTTTCTGTAATCGCTGAGTTTGTTAAAAATAAAGATTTACAAAAAGAAAAAGACTTTTACGAAACAGTAATTTTAGCCGCTTTGCATTATGATTTAAATGATGCAGGTAATGCAGGCATGAAAGATATGCTCAGTGCTATTAGAAAAGAGGGACATCTTAATTCTGATTTATTTTTCAACTATTTAAATTTGCATTCTGATAATATGTCTGGCTTATCAGTTGATATGGAAAAAAGATTGTCGGCAAATATTGATAGAAATATAGATGATGATATCTCTAAGTATTTTGATATGCTCGATAAAGTAAATGGTAATGGGTATATACATCCAGAAGCGATTGCAGCAGTTAGAGAATATTACTATAAAAATGAAGGCCTATCAATTGAAAATGAAGCTATTCGAAGATCCATTCTTTCTAAATTAGAACAATTTTTAAGTAACCTAGATGTAAGTGATTACAGTGAATATTTTGAAATCAACAAAACATTTACGGCTTACATGGATGTGTTTAGCAACCAGAAGTTCAATCAAGATCTCAAAAACTTATGCCTGAAGTATGTACAAAAGTGCCTTAAGTTTTATAAAGATAAGAGAAGTAAAGAGTATCAAGAAATCAAGAAATTTGTAAAATCGACTTTCATTGAATATGGATTTATGACAGACAAACAAACAGTTGAGCTGTTTAAAACCAAAAGAAAACCCAAAGTTTAATAACCATATTCTAAGAGATATATAAGGTGTTGCTTATGGCAGCACCTTTTTTTTATGTAACATCGAGTTTTACTTTATGACATCTTATTAATAACTTTCACTCATGATTAAGGGCTTTTTTAATTCATTGAGAAATTCATCCAAGGCACTAAGCTATTTGTTTAAACCGTGGGTGTTAAAATATCTAGTGATTACTGGATTTTTAAGTCTTGCTGTTGCGGCATGTTTTTTTATATTAATCTACTATTTTGGAGATAACCTTGGTGATTTGATTTTTTCATTATTTGCTAAAGAAGATAGTGCTTCTGCTATTCATTCCTTTTTGAATTGGGCGACTCGGTTTATTTTATGGATTGGCGTTGGGTTTATATTTAAATATATAATTCTAATCATTAGTGCACCATTGATGAGTGCCTTGTCTGAAAAACTTGAGCAAAAGATAACAGGAAGAGCCAAGAAGCAAACAGCTAAAGATCAATTATTAGGTATTTCGCGTGGAATAAAACTGAGTGTTTCTAATATTGCTAGGGAATTATTGATAACTGTTTGTTTACTTTTATTGAGTCTGATTCCTGGGGTAGCCATTGTTACAGCGCCTTTGATTTTTATTACACAATCTTATTTTGCTGGATTTGGAAATGTAGATTTCTTTTTAGAGCGAAGATTAAACAGCAGAGAGGCCAGACAATTTGCCAAAAGAAATAGAGGATTAATGATTGGTAATGGACTTGTATTCTTAGTCATCCTTTTGATACCTATCCTAGGTGTATTTGTTGCATCTACGGTTGCGACAATTTCGGGAACGCTCAGTGGATTAGAAAAGTTAAATGATCAATAGTTTAATCGTTTCATTTTTCTTGCCGAAAATTCTAATGAAGTAAACACCTGCATCAAGCTTCTGATGGATGTCAACTTTTGATTGAAAAATATCAAATATATCTTCGTAAACGCGTAAACCATTCTGATTTATTATTTGTATTTTTTGAATACTTGGAGTAGCTGTACTGACAGAAAAATCACCATCTGATGGATTGGGAAAAATATTATAGATGTTCTTTTCAAGTTGAGCTCCGCTATTTACAAGCTGCAAATTAATACTGGTATCTAAAGCACAATTATTATTGTCTATAATAGTGACCATATAATTGCCAGGATCTAAATTTGTTGCACTAGCTTCTGTAATGAAACTTATTGGTTCACCCCACTTGTATTGATAAGGAGCGGTGCCTCCACTTACAGTCAAATCGATTATACCATCTGATGAAATAGGATGTTCTATTGTTAAAACTATCATCAATTCGGAAGGACTTGTAATTGGAATATTAGGAATTTCAGATTCGCAATTATTGAAATCTGTAATAGTTGCAGCATAGTCGTCAGTTGCAAGATTTTCAATGAAAGTTCCTTGCTGATTGTCGCTCCATATTAAATTATAAGGGGATACGCCCCCTTCTAAAACGAGCTCAATGCTGCCATCTTCAGCATCAAAGCATAAATTATTGACAATGTTTAAAACTTCGTAATTAATTTCATCTGGAGAATTAATTAAAAGAGAATCTGAAACACCAATGCACCCTTCATTGTCCGTAATCGTCAAATTATATCGCCCTTTTATTAATTGTTTTACAGTGTCCATGCGGCTATTTGAAATGCTCTTGAAACCGGAGCTCCAATTAAAATCAAAGGGTGGACTTCCGTTTTCACTCACTGCGATAATGGAACCAGTGGAATCTCCAAAGCAAGTGATCTGTTCCTCATTGATGAGGCTTATATTGATTTCTTCATTTAAGTTTTGAATTTCAAAAGATGCAGAAGGTGATTTACAACCTAAGGCATCCACAACAGTTAAAAAGTATTTTCCTGGTAAAAGCTGATCTAAAAATGGAAATGAATTTTGACCACCATCATTTACATTCCAATTATAACTATAGGGTGGGGTGCCACCATCTACTAAGATTGACACAAAACCATCATCACTTCCGCTACATTTTACTGAATTAATACTATCTATTTCTATAGTTATTAAATCTGGCTCCTCTATAATTATATCATTAAGAAAAAAAGTACAAGCTTTAAAATCATTGACAGTAACTTTATAAATCCCAGCAGACTTTCTAAATAAATCTTCTGTAATAGAGCCATCTGACCAAAAGTAATTATATGGTTTTGTACCGCCAGAAACTTCAATATCAATTAAACCATCAAACCCTTTATGGCATGTAATATTCTCGATGTTATTTACAAAAACCTCAAGAGGCACACTTGTCTCAATTTTAATATTTTCTAAAGTATTGTAACATCCATTGTTGTCAGTAATAGTTAAAGCATATTCTCCGACTGATAAATTCGAAATAAAAGAAGTAGAATCACCATTGCTCCATTCTAAATTATAAGGTGGTGTTCCACCAAACAAACCAATTTGAATAAATCCATTTTCTTCCCCAAAACATTCTATGTCTCCTTTTAATGAGACGCCTGCAGTTATTGCTTGATTCCCTTGGATGGATATTGGATCAGTGATAATTTGACAATTGAAATTGTCAGTTATAGTGGCTACGTAATCCCCGTCAGATAAGTTATCATTTATCAAACCTTCATTGGCATTGCTCCATAGGATGCTATATGGTGGATCTCCTTGTCCAACTAATAATTCAATTAGGCCATTAGACATTCCTGCGCATTCTGGATGTGTTATCGTTTTTATACTGTAGACCAAAACCTCATTAAAGTCAATAAAGATTGGTTCAGTCACAATTTGACAACCTCCAAAGTCAGAAATAGAACATGTGTAAATACCAGTACCTACATTACTCAAAATAGCTTCTTGAGAACCATTGCTCCACAAAAAGCTAACAGGTTCTTGAGCATTGAATATCTGTAATTGGATTGCACCATCAAACTGACCTTTGCAGGATTCTTTCTTAATAAAATCTATAGAATAGCTTAAATCAGAGGCGTTAGTTTCATCACTAAATCCATTGCAATTTTCATCTATCAAATTACAATTTATTTCTGTTTCTCCTGGATTAATTTTTGGATCTAAATCATTACAATCATCTGCATTGGCAACAAATCCATCTGGTGCATTAGCACTACAAAACAAACTGGGCAGCTCCTTGTTACCATAACCGTCATTATCAAAGTCTAGGTAATATGTTATAAGACTTACCGTATCCGCATTGAACAATTTAATTTGATCTAATGCGATATCTCCTCTCAAAGAGTTTTCGCTTCTTGAAACAAGAAAGCGTAATCTAGTCACGTCAAGATTTAAATTTAGATCGATTGACTCAAACGACCAATCAGTCCCTTGATTTCCTTCATGGCTCCATATGTTTTGCCAAACACCATTTAGAGAAGCATACTGTAGGGCTAGCTTTCCAATATCATTTCCGAACATATGATAGTTGAAACTGATGCCACAGCTTCCCTCTTCATTTATAGAAAGACATCTGCTCACAAGTTCAATTGAATCTCTTTGGCATGGGGTCATTTGGTTTTCGATATAGACGTAGTTTCCAGTCTTAGAAATATCTGATTCAGGACCTGTAAAGCCGGTTGGCGTTTCTCCAGAATTTACAATCCAATTGTCTCCATTCGCAGAGTTTAACCAAATGTCATCAAGTGAGCAAAGTGTATCACATGAGGTGTTGCAAATTTTTAAGCTATCAAAGCTTGAACTAAATATTGAATTCTTACAAGCAGTTCTGAAATTCAACAAGCATGAAGTTGGAGATTCTATTTGATCTCCACATTGTGCATTGAAAAAAAGATCATAGTTGGTGTCCGGTTTTAATCCACTGACGGTAAAGAATTGATCTTTACAATCAATAAAGTCAATAAATGTTTCTTGTAGCGGCGCACTGCTTTCTTTATAAGAAACTTTTAAAACTTGGCAAGTGCTAGGTTGTGTCCAATTGATAGTAATGTTGTCACCTTCAATATCTGAAATCACAAAGTCTTGAGGAACTAGACAGGCTTCATTTGAAAAATTTAATCTTATATACTTGAGTTTTCCGATGTCCCCAGCTGCACGATCACAAATTTTGAGTTTCCATAAACCATTGGGAGGCTCTCCGTTTAGTTTTGCGGAAAATGAATTTTCTGGTTTGAATGTACCGATAAATGGAGGTGTCCATTCTGTAACATTTAAACAAGCATTGTCAGAAAAATTGGCAACTTCCATGCATAAGCTATCATTTGGGTTGCCATAGTTATCAATTCCATTGCCATTAAAACTTGAAAGAATTATTTCTGTATCGGAAGGGGAAATTAGAGTTAAAGATAAATCTGGTGGCCAACTGTGTTCAATAAGTAATGCAACACTTTCTAAAATTATAGAATTGCCTAGAACTCCATTTAAATTTTCAATATCAATTAAAAACTCTTGATTAAACATACAATTATTATCTTCTAAATCTAAGTCAATGTTGCATGATGATGAGTTGTCAATTACTGTGTTATAGAAGTAAGGCCCGTTCCACTGACTACTTTGTAAAGTGCAATTACTTCTAATATAAAATTCATATGTTGTACTTGGGTCTAGATTTTCGAATGTATATGACTTATCAGTTAGTCCTGGTATTGTGGCTTGAAGAAGTCTTTGGAAGCCTTTTTTACCATGTTCAATATCATAGGATTCTGCATTGTTAAAATCCAACCATTCGATTTTAAATCCATTAACAGTAGGGTCACTTATATTAGATAAAATAGGCAGATCACACATTTGTGCGTGCCCTGATATTATAAATACAACATTAAAAAAGAGAGATAATATGATAGATCGTAAATACATACATTTACTTAACGACTATATTTACCATTCGTTTCGGTACTACGATAATTTTAACGACATTTTTACCTTCTGTCCATTTTATTATTTCAGGTATCTCTAAAGCGGCCTTTTCAATATCTTCTTTCTTTGCATTTGAATCAAATGACTTTAAAGCTCTTTTTTTACCATTGATACAAATAGGATATTCAAATTCATCTTCTACCAAATATTTTGCATCAAATTTCGGATAGGATGAAATATGCACAGAAGTTTTCTCTCCGAATCTACTCCAAATTTCTTCAGTAATAAATGGTGCAAATGGTGCCAACAATTGCGTTAAGGGTTTTAATATCAAAGATTTATTGCATTTGATTTTTCTCAACTCATTCACACAAATCATAAAGGCACTTATAGCTGTATTGAATGAGAATTTTTCAACGTCCTCATTCACTTTTTTAATCGTCTGATGAAGAATTTTATATTCTGCTTTTATAGGTTCGGCATCAGAAACCTCAAATATTTCTTCGTTATGAAAAAGGCTCCAGAATTTCTTAACAAATTTTGCAACACCTTCAATGCCTTTTATGTCCCATGGTTTTGATTGTTCAATAGGACCTAAAAACATTTCATACAATCTAAACGTATCCGCGCCATACTCATCAACGATATCATCAGGGTTAAAAACATTGTAATATCTCTTAGACATTTTACCAACCTCAGATTCAGTAAATAAATGTGATTCGTTGGCCTCACTAGTAGGCGTAAATATTCCATAGTTATATGTCCCTTTGCCGCATTCAAAAATTGCATTCTTATATTCAGGTCGCCATTCTATAAATTTATCTAAACTTTCTTTGTTGAGATAAGAATCTTCGGTGCCATAATTCTGGACGAAACTGACGTGGATTGGAATTCTAGAAAACAACTTGGGATCTTGAGATTCCGCCATTTTTGCGCAAAGAAATTTTGATTGGCCATTTAATTTTTCTTTGTACAAATAAAGATATTCTATTACCCCCTGAATCATGCCTTGATTAATAAGCTTTTTAAACGGCTCATCACTAGGCAAATATCCAAGATCGAATAAAAATTTGTGCCAGAATCTAGCGTATAATAAATGTGCGACCGCATGCTCGGATCCTCCCACATACATGTCTACTGATTCCCAATAATCCAATGCTTCTTTTGAGGCAAATTCTTTGTCGTTTTGAGGATCCATATATCTTAGAAAATACCATGAAGAACCTGCAACGGCAGGCATTGTATCTGTTTCTCTCGACATACCATTATCCATTTTGACCCAATCCGATATTCTCGAAATAGGAGAAGATCCATCTTTAGTAGGTTTGAAGTCTTCTGTGTATGGTAACGTTACGGGTAATGTATCTTTAGCAACAGTTTGTGGTATGCCTTCTTTGTCATATACAATCGGAAAGGGTTCTCCCCAGTAGCGTTGTCTGCTGAAATTAGCATCCCGCATTTTATAATTTATTGTCACATGTCCTAAACCTTGCGACTCAATGGTTTCTCCCATTTTGTCAATTGCGACAGGTACTTCCAAACCGTTCAAGAAATCGGAATTGATTAGGATGCCTTCTTTATCTGACTTTGTTGATCCTGGATAAGCTGATTTGTCAATGACGTCAATTATTTCTAAGCCAAACTTTGTGGCAAATGCAAAGTCCCTATAATCGTCTGATGGCACGGCCATAATAGCTCCTGTACCATAGTCCATTAAAACATATTCGCCAATCCAAATTGGAATGCGTTTTTTATTGAACGGGTTGACGGCATAAGCTCCAGTAAAAACACCTGTCACTTCTTTAACATCAGACATGCGATCTCTTTCTGATCTTGTCTTAACATAAGACTGGTAGTCTTCAACTTTTTGCTTTTGTTCTTCTGTTACTATGTTTTCAATAAAAGGATGTTCTGGTGCTAAAACCATATAAGTCGCACCAAAAATAGTATCCGCTCTAGTCGTGAAAATTTCTAGTTTATTATCAAAATTCTCTATCTCAAATAATAGTGAGGCGCCTTTTGATTTGCCAATCCAATTTCTTTGAATGGCTTTCAAAGAAGTACTCCAGTCTATATTGTCAAGGCCATCAAGTAATCTCTCAGAATAAGCTGTTGTGCGCAGGTACCATTGCGTCATCGCTTTTCTTTCTACAGGGTGGCCACCTCTTTCAGATAAGCCATCTTTTATTTGATCATTTGCGAGCACAGTACCTAATGCTTCACACCAATTTACATATCCTATTTTTCGATAAGCCAATCTATAATTTGATAGAATTTCAAATTGTGATTGCCGATCCATCGCATTCCATTCTTTTGAAGAGAATTTAACTTTCTCTCCACAGAACGCATTTAATGCTTCAGAACCATCATTGGAAAATGCGTCTATGAGATTTGAAATAGGACAGGCTTTGTTATTATCTAAATCAAAATAGTGATCAAACAACAAACAAAATATCCATTGCGTCCATTTGTAATAATCAGGTGAAGAGGTGCGCACCTCTCTGCTCCAATCAAAACTAAAACCTATATTATTTAATTGTTCTTTATATCGTTCTATATTCTCATTTGTGGACTTCTCTGGGTGGACCCCTGTCGCAATAGCATATTCTTCTGCTGGTAAACCAAATGCATCAAATCCCATAGGATGTAAGACATTAAATCCTTTGAGTCTTTTGTATCTGCTAAAAATATCAGATGCGATATATCCTAACGGGTGACCTACATGAAGACCTGCACCTGAAGGGTAGGGAAACATATCTAATATATAATATTTGGGTTTGGTTTTATCTATTTCTACTTTATAGAGATCGCTATCAACCCATTGTTGTTTCCACTTTTTCTCTATGGTATTAAAATCAAAAATCATGAAAATTATTTTGCAAATGTTCGTTTATAATAGGACCATGGCACATTGTCTCTTTTACCCCATTTCTCAGTCCATCTGTTTTGATCGTCCATTGCAGTTATTGAATATGTTTCCATAACAAACAATTCTCCCTTTTCATCAAAACCAGAAAAACCTAACTCATTGCCGTGGTCATCGTAGACAAATTTATAAACACGAGAAATATTACCTTCAGCGTCAAGTATGATTTTCTCTAACCGATTCCCAGCTTCATCATATCGGTATTGCTCTGCTCTCAAAAATTCACCGCTAGAGCCATCAAAAGCTGACTTTAAAGTCAATACATCCATGTCATAAACTAGGTCATAATATGATAATAAAACAGAATCTGGAGTGTAATATTCTGAATGTCTTTTGGCTTTTGTACGATCTATATATTCTACGCCTTTTAAAATACCCTCTTTATCATAATATTCCTGCTTTACCACTTTGCCTTCATCATTTAAGAATTTGACATCCTTATAGGTAAGCTTCCCAATCTTTGTTGTATCGTTTGCTAATACAATCGAGTATATTTCAACCATCTCCTTTTCTTGTGTATCCTTTGAGCTGTCTGATTTACAGGACACCCAAAGCAAAGAAAAGCATACTAGAAGATTAAATAATAGAGACTTTTTCATAGTATAAATTAGTGCGCGAATATACAGCCAATTGAGGTTAATTAACATTGTTAAAGACTGTTTGTTGTTAATTCCGGTTCAACAGAACTGTAATATTAGGCAGATTTAACGATTTTCAAAACTCTATCTGGATAGTCTGAAATAATGCCATGAACACCTAATGCAATCATTTTTCTAATGTCATTTTCCTCATTAACAGTCCAAGGGATCAACTTCATTTCGAATTTTTTACAGAATTTCACCAATAATTCATCTACAAGTTTGAAATTTGGACTATACACTTCAGGTAAAAATCCTAGTTTGTCAATGTTTGCTTTAGGTGCAATCACATTATCTATTAGAAAAACTAGAGCATTGTCTGGATACTTTTTGTGTATGTATTGAAGGGTAGGAATATCAAAGCATTGGACAGTGGTTCTGTCTTGGATGCCTAATTCATTAATTTTATTGACAACGAGGTCTGCAAACTGTTTGTATTCCGGATGATAAATATTATCCCACTCGACTTTTCTTTTAATCTCAATATTGTATAGAATTTTTGGGTTGGCTTGCTCAGCGGCAATGACAACATCTGACAATGAAGGTTTGTGGATAGGTATTTTCTTTTGTGAGGGATACTTATCGTAATATTTTGAGCCGCAGTCATAGGACTTAATTTCCTCATAATTCAAGGTGTAGATATTTTGCGCCAAATCATTTCCTTTGGATATATCATCTCCATTGGGCATAAGACAAATACTGGAAGACATATAAGGTTCGTGAGAAATAATAACCTCAAGGTCTTTGGAAATTACGGCATCAAATTCCAGTGTATCAACGCCTAGATCAATAGCATTAAGAAAGGCAGGAATAGAGTTTTCTGGATACAAGCCTCTGCATCCTCTATGGCCTTGAATGTCGATTTTAGTACTCATAATTTAATGGTTTGAAGCCATAATTTGATTCAACTGGTAGTCCATTTTCTTATTTCTTATAAGATATCTTCTAAATTGCAATGTAAGAATTTTGTCAAATATTTGTCAATTGATATGTCAAATCATTTAGTGAATACATTGACAAATTACTTAATGTTAAAAGATATATTTGATTTTTTTTGGAACTAATTTTTAGATTTATCCCCAGTACAATTAAGCTTTGTCGCATGACACAATTGTTGATATATCATCAATTAAAATATTACCTCTATATGACTTTTTCCCCTCTTTTTTGTAGGCTTCGAGTATGATGTATTGCATATTCTTTATCGGCTGAAATTCAAATTTATGAATTTCCCATTCATCAGATTCAATCATACCTGAATCATATATTAATTGTTCTCTTTTTGATTTTTTACTGCCAATCCAAATACGCAAACCTAGTAAATCATTATAGCCTGTGTATGTATCAGAATGGGCCAAATTAAGTGACATCTTATAGCAATTATTTTTCTCCACTTTAGCCTTTAATCTTTGTCCTATACTTTCAAAAGAATCATCAGGTCTTACGATAAGACCGACATAAGTTTCTCCATCATTTGCCTCATTGTATACTCCCCAAAATCCTGGCAAAATATCTGGTGTTGTACCCTTGCTGGCCGCAAACCATCCAGATGGAATTGTTGCATCAGCAGGCGTGCCTTCTAAGGATGGATTATCTAGGCTTATTTGTGCATTTAAACTAAAAACTACAAGAGATTGAATTGATATATGAAAAAGTTTAATATAAATGTTCATACTTTAGCATTTTATGACGAGATACTTCAAAAATATAAGTTCAGATGCAATTGTTTTACTTGCAATTGTAATGATATTCCTCATACTTATGGGAAATTCTGCTCTGGCTTTTGTAGTGCCTAACATGAAACATCAAATTTTTGAGCAGTTTCCTACTATCATAGAATTAAAAGAGCAATATGATAGTACAAAAGTTCTAAATGAAATCAAGTCTATACCTGAAATTAATCAAGAGTCTGTCGAGCTTATCAAAAAGAATAATGTAAACATAGTTTATAGCGGACTTATAAGCCCACAAATATTAGAAAAGCTCTCACAAGCAGATATTTTCAAAGATATTATAAGATTTAACTTTAACTCAAATGTTATAAGTGACTTAAAGTCAAGTACATACGGCAGGATAGAATCTATGGAAAGTGTATATAGTTTAAGCGGGCACGACAAAGTTGCACTAGATAAAGAACAACATAATCAATTGATATATAGTGGTTTGTATGTGTTTTCACTATTATTGACTTTAATACTTTTATGGAGCGTTTTGAGTCTTTCTTTTGAGAAAAACAAGAATGATATCAAAGCGATCGTATTATCAGGTGGTGATTTAAAATTTGTAATCAAAAATCTGACGAAAAAAGTATTAAAATTTTCGTTTAAAGCATGGATTATCGCCCTTTTTCTATTTTTACCACTGTTTTATCTAATGATTAGTTCTTTTGGTATCAATTTTCAGAACTTAGACTTATTAAATATATTTTGGGTTCTTTTCTTGCCCTTAGTGCTGGTTTTATTTAGTACTTGGCTAATGGTATCGAAACTTGTTGTAACCCAATTCAAAACTTAAAATAATGGCTAAATCAGATAAGAAGAGTAAAAAAGTTGTTAAAACCACTGCGGGCAAATCTCAAAAGGTTAAGAAAGTTGCAAGGTTAAGTTCTACCCAAACATTTAAAAAAGACACCGTTTTGGTCTTTGGAAAAGAAAACTATAAATGGGTAGGGGTGGGCCTTTTGATAATAACATTGGGCATGATACTGATGATAGGAGGATTTAATGAGAATCCAAACGTATGGGATGAAAGTAAGATTTATGGTTTCCAAAGAACTGTGCTTGCCCCATTTTTAATTCTTACTGGATTGGCTGTCCAAATTTATGCCATCTTCAAAAACTAATAAGTAAATGGAATTGATCGAGGCCCTCATTCTGGGGATTGTCCAAGGGCTTACGGAATTTCTGCCAGTCAGTAGCAGCGGTCATTTAGAAATAATGAAGTTTTTGCTAAATGATGACAGCATTGCTGAACAAAGTTTGCTAACAACAGTATTCCTACATTTTGCAACAGCCATTGCCACATTGGTTGTTTTTAAAGAAGACATTCTTGATCTCTTAAAAGGCCTCTTGTCAGGTCATCGTGATGCGCTTATGTTCAGTTTATATATTGTCATAAGTATGACCCCCGCAGCATTTGTTGGTGTATTTTTTGCGGATTGGATTGAAGCGTTTTTTCATAGAAATATCCATTTTGTAGCTATCATGTTGATTCTGACTGGTGTGATTTTGTTTATTTCAGAAAAAATTAATTCTGGTCAAAAAAAGATGGGAGCCCTGAGTGCCTTGATTATTGGATTAAGTCAAGCCATTGCCATTTTACCTGGTATATCTAGAAGCGGGTCAACAATCGCAACCGCTCTAATTTTGGGAGTTGAAAAATCCAAAGCCGCACGGTTTTCTTTCCTGATGGTTATTCCATTGATTTTCGGAAAAATAGCTAAAGATCTTTTATCTGGAGATTTTGCCGCGCATATGCCATCTGTACCTTATTTGACTATCGGCTTTTTGAGCGCATTTATAACAGGTATACTTGCTTGTACTTGGATGATAAATATTGTCAAAAATTCAAAACTATCCTGGTTTTCTTATTACTGCTTTATCGTAGGAATTGCTATCATTGCATATTCCTTTTATACATGATTATATTAACAAAATCACATTTTCCGCCAAACCCTGATTATAAAGAAGGCGCTGTCGTACTTATTGATAAGCCGAAAGGGTGGACTTCTTTTGATATTGTAAATAAAATGCGCTATGCTATACGCAAGCATTATGAACAAAAGAAATTTAAAGTAGGACATAACGGTACACTTGATCCATTAGCAACTGGACTTTTAATGATTTTTATTGGAAAGTATACCAAACGCATACCGCAGGAAGAAAATCATGATAAGAGATACACTGGAACTATTAAATTAGGAGCTACCACTCCAAGTCTTGACTTAGAAACGGAAGAAAAAGACTTCTTGCCTGTTGATCATATTGATTTGTCAGGCATTAAATTGGCCATGAAAAGCTTTCTAGGTGAATCAGAACAAGAGATTCCCATTTATTCTGCGACAAAGCACAAAGGCATGGCGATGTATAAATATGCGAGAGAAGGCAAAGTACTTGAGCCAAAGTATAAAACAGTAAACTTTATTGATATCGAATGTTTATCTTATGAAAAACCATTTATTAAATTTGATCTCAAATGCGGGAAAGGGACTTATGTGCGAGCATTTGCGAGAGATTTAGGAAAAAAATTAAACACATCAGCATATTTATATGATTTAAGACGCACTAAAATTTCCGATTATTCCGTAAATGATGCGATCGATGTAAATACTTTTTGTCAAAGTTTCGTTCAATAAGGATATGAGTATTATTGTAAATAATCTTACTAAAATTTATGATAGCCAAAAGGCTATTGATAATATTTCATTCGAAGGAAAACAAGGCGAAATAATAGGACTTTTAGGTCCAAACGGTGCTGGCAAAACCACTACAATGAAAATTTTAACTTGCTTTATGCCGCCTTCTTCAGGGACTGCAAGTATTTGTGGTCTTGACATTCGTACTCAAGAATTAGAAGTCAAGAAAAAAATAGGATACTTACCCGAACATAATCCCCTCTATGGAACAATGTATGTCAAAGAATATTTGTCATTTGTTTCAAAAATTCACAAACTAAAATTAAGTAGTGCGCAAATTAATTCATTGATTGAAAGAGTCGGATTGGAGCGTGAGCAAAGGAAAAGAATTTCCTCTTTATCGAAAGGGTTTAAACAAAGAGTCGGATTGGCGCAAGCTATTATTCATGATCCAGAAATATTAATTTTAGACGAGCCTATATCGGGCCTAGATCCCAATCAATTGGTTGATATAAGGAATTTAATTTCAGAATTAAAAAAAGATAAAACAATAATTTTTTCATCCCATATTCTACAAGAAGTAGAATCAATTTGTGATAAAGTAATAATACTCGATAAGGGTAAAATTGTTGCAGATGATAATATTGATGGCCTAGAAAGAAACATGAAAGATGCTATTGAATATGAAGTGGAATTTCTCAATGCTATTTCAATAGATAAGCTTTCCACTATTGCTTCAGGTATAAATGTCAAAGTATCGAACCATAGTAGAAACATTATTAAAATCACATCAGCTGCAGATATTAGAGAGGCACTTTTCGATTTGGCTGTGGCCAATAATAACAAATTGATTGGCTTAAAATCATCAGGCTCAAATTTAGAAAATATATTTAAATCAGTAACTAAAGACAAAGAAAATTGATAGGGATATTTTATAAAGAAGTCAATGCATTTTTTAGTTCCTTAACTGGTTACATCAGTATAATAATATTTTTATTGATGACAGGATTGTTTATGTGGTTCATGTCACAATCTAGCGTGCTCAGTTACAACTATGCCACAATGAATCAGTTGTTCTCGATAGGACCGATTGTTTTTATGTTTTTAATTCCTGCAGTTACAATGCAGACCTTTGCAGAAGAAAAACAAAATAGAACACTAGAATTTCTAACAACTAAACCACTAACAGACTGGCAAATAATATCAGGAAAATATCTGGCTTGTTTGATGTTGATTTTAATGGCTATTGCTCCTACGATAATCTATTATATCAGTATAGTGCAATTGGGCTCTCCAAAAGGGAACATTGACAATGGAGCTGTTATTGGTTCTTACATTGGATTGTACTTTTTAGCAGCTATTTTTGCTTCAATCGGAATGTTAATGTCGAGCCTAACATCCAATCAAATAGTCGCTTTTATTTTAGCCGCTTTTGGTTGTTTTCTTATGTTTTGGTTTTTTGATTTTATAGGCAATCTTCCAGTTTTTTTTGGTAACAGCGATGACCTCATCAAGTCATTAGGTATCGATTATCATTATAATAATATTTCTCAAGGCAGAATCGATAGTAGAGATGTTATATATTTTTTAAGTATGATTGGATTATTTCTTTGGTTAACATTTGTCTCACTAGATAGAAGAAAATGGTAACCAATAAAAGTAGAGTTTCAACAATATTAATTCAAACAGTAATCGTTTTGGCGATAGTCGTTTTTGTTAATCTATTGTCTAGACAATTTTACGGGTATCTAGACTTTACTGAAGAAAAACGATTTACATTAAGTACTTCAACAAAAACTCTTCTGGAAGAAGTTGATGATGTTGTTTACATCGATGTTCTATTAGATGGCGAATTACCTGCTGGCTACAAAAGATTAAAAGCAAGAACGATTGAGCTTCTAAATGAATTTAACAACATCAATAGAAATATTGATTACAACACTATTAATCCAATTGGGGAAACAACGCGAGAAACTAATACCATTAGAGAAAATTTAGCTAAAGATGGCGTTCTGCCTGCAAATATTTTTATTCAAAAAGACGACCAATTAACCGAGCAGCTCATTTATCCATATATTATTATTAAGTATGGTAATAGAAAGATCCCTGTAAATTTACTTGAGCCAAGATTGAATGGAGAGGATGATGAAGCGGCTTTAAACAGATCAGGCACGATGCTAGAATACAAGCTAGGAACGGCTTTATCAAAATTATTTTCCAAAGACGTACCCATTGTAATATTTTCTAGTGGAAATGGAGAACTTCCACCTGAATCAACAGCTATGTTAGAGTCGGAGCTCAGGTCGACTATGAGTACGGGAAGGATTGATCTTGATACAGTATATCAATTGAGTCCTAAAATTGACATTTTAGTTGTGGCACGTCCGACTATTGAAGTTGATCTTAAAAATAAATTTGTTATAGATCAATACATTATGAATGGGGGAAAAGTCATTTGGATAGTCGAGCAATTTCATATCAATCTTGATAGTGTCAATCAAAATCAAGTGTACATTCCAAAACCCATGGAACATAATCTAGATGATTTGTTTTTTAAATATGGTGTTCGGATAAATAAAGATTTAATATTGGATCTCGAAAACACAAAAATTCCTCAAGTAGTTGGTGTAAAAGCTGGCGAAAGTCAAACTAAATTATTTGATTGGGTTTATAATCCGCTTTTACAGTCAAATTCGGATAACCCTATTGTGAAAAATATTGATAGGGTGCGGTCCACTTTTCCTAGTACAATTAGTATTTTGGATAATAAAAAACAAACCGAAAAGTCTATATTATTAACGAGTTCAGAATACAGTCGCTTTCAAAAGTATCCAATGCGCGTTTCATTTAACTCTATGAGAATTGAACAAAGGAAGGAGACATATAACAAATCTTTTTTACCAGCTGCTGTCCTTTTAGAAGGAGAATTTGAATCTTTTTTTAAGAATAGGGTTACGGAAAAAATGAATAATGGACTCAATAAGATAGGCGCTGAATTTGTTGAAAAAAGTAAGCCTACTTCACAGGTTTTTATAAGTGATTCGGATGTTATTAAAAATTTATACGATGTGAAAAATGGAACTATTAGTCCAATGGGCTGGGACAAATGGAACAAAGTCGCCTACAGAGGTAATAGAGATTTCATTATAAATGCCATAGAATATTTATTGGACGATTATGGGTTGATTGAGTCGCGCTCAAAAAATGTTAAATTGAGATTATTAGACCAAGTCGAATTGACAAAACATAAGTTTAAATGGCAAGCCATAAATTTAATACTGCCTTCTTTAAGTATTATTTTATTTGGTTTAATATTTAATTTTAGGCGTAAGCGAAAGTACACATCTTAAGATTCCAATTTTTCAACATAAGTTTTTAGCATAACAAGTGCTTGGGGCCAACCATCTGAAACCGCTTGAAAATACCAATCCCATACACCTCCTTTTTGAAACCCGCGTTGCTTTATGGAAAGGATAGAGTAAGTACTCGATTCGTCAACATCGAAATTTATCGTGAAGGGACCTAGTATTGGTTTCTCTGAATTGATATAAATCATATCTTCCAAGTGCAAGTGAGTCCGTGGATTATAGAATTTAATACGACCTGTAGAAATGAATTTAATGCCCTCGAATGTGCGCAACCAAGTCAGCGCATACAAACCTCCGTCTTTAGGTTCGATAAAGCAAGAGTCGACACCCCACCATTGTTTCAAGTGTTTTAGATATAATAAACAAGAAAGTATGGTTTTAGCACTACTACGAATTCTGATTTCCGAGTTGACAAACTTTAGCATCTTTAAAATTAATAAAAAGTACACGCGTATTTTACTATTTACATTTTTCTAGTGCAGATATGGTTTCGTTTATGAGCTGATGGTGTTTTACATTTTGTAGATCATTAGATACATAGTTAATTATGTTATTGACTTCTACGTCGGTCATTTTAGGGAATCCGACCATTTCTACTATTGATTTACTTGTGTTGATACCATTACGTATTAAGCAGGGTAGGTTATCATTATCGCTATAATTTAAAATAGAAGGGTAGAGTTGTTCCACACCAGATCCATCTTCCATGTGACAATCCATGCAATACTGATTATAGAGTCTCTGACCTTGAATGTATTGTGCATCTCTGCAGCTGAAAATAGTCAAGAGAAAGTATAGGATAAAAAAAAGGAATAAATACTTATTGTATTTCATATTCTTTAAGTAAGAAATCAATATCAACTAAAAAATCATCTACATCACCCGGATCGGTCCCATCACAAAATGCTCGGATATGTCCATTTGTATCAACTAATAATATTTTACCAGAATGGTCAAAACCGCCAGGGGCATCGGCGTCTTCGTAGGCGGCTACAAAATATTCTTCCGCCATATCCAATAGGGAATCTTTATTTCCAGACAGAAAAATCCATTTGTCGTGATTTACTGAGAGGTTTTCAGCATACATTTTTAATCTTTCTGGAGTATCCCGCTTGGGATCAATAGTATGAGAAACAATTTTAATAAAATCATTGTCTTCGTACTTGTCATAAATTCTTAGCATCTGTTTTTTAACCTTCGGACAAATTGAAGGACAGGACATAAAGAAAAAATCACTCACATAAATATTGTTTTTTAAAGTATTATTATCTACTTTATTCTCATTCTGATCTATGAAAACAAATGGTGGAATCTTATGAAGAATTGTATCAGTACCAACAATATCCTGATGACCTAAAATAGGTAGCTTTATGTTGGGATCATTTTTACAAGATCCCAGAAAAAGTATCGCTACGACTAAACAATTAATTATTTTCATCTAAAAACTTATTAGCATTTGTAATAGAAGCTTTCATTTGATTTGAGACTGCTGATATTTTGGCTTTTTCTTCTTTGAGAAACTTTAGCTTGACTTCTCTTGAGTCATCATCCATTTTTCTAAATACTTGAAAATCTGACATCCAACTCATCATAGCTTCATCAGCATCATCTAAATTCCTAATCATGTTTCTGGTCGTATCAGTTTGAATGTCGAGCTTTCTTATTTTTTTCTTAAGCTTGTTAATTGTAGAGATTTCAGGCATGACTTCATCATGTATTACCATAACTTCATCATACAGCTTTTTAACTTCCTGATCTTTGAGATTTGGCTTACAAGCAAAAATGCTTAATGAAAGAAGTATTAAAAGTGTTATACGCATATATTCTCAACTTAATTGTCAGAAAAATGTTTAAAATTTGATTGCAAAAGTAATTACTCTCAGAATGCTAATTTAGTTTTAAGTAATAATTAAAATGAAAAGATCAATAGTATGGTTTAGAAATGATCTCAGGCTCCATGATAATGAGGCATTAGATGATGCATTAAAGCATAATGATGAGATTATACCTGTTTATGTGATTGATCCAAGAATCTTCAATGCACAAACTTCTTTTGGTTTTGAAAAAACAGGTATACATCGAGCTAAATTTATTCTGGAAAGCCTTCGTGATCTCAGGCAAAGTCTGAGAAACTTATCAAGTGACCTTTATGTCAGAATAGGCAAACCAGAAGAGGTGATTTCTGATTTGGCAAGAAAGGCTAAAACGAGTTATGTTTATTGTAATAGAGAAAGAACTTTTGAAGAAGTCAAAGTTCAAGATGGATTGGAAACCAATTTATGGTCTATTGGCCAAGAAGTAAGATATTACAGAGGTAAAATGTTGTATTATACGGCCGACTTACCATTTCCTATTACACATTGTCCTGATCAATTTACTACATTTAGAAAAGAAGTAGAAAAATTTGTTTCAATTAGAGAACCTATTGCACCCCCCACTGCTGAATTTAATCCACTAACTATAACCATTGCCGAAGGGGTGATTCCCTCTCTGAAAGACTTAAGTTATAGAACGTCGCAGTTAGAGAATAATGGGCTACACTTATTAGGAGGAGAAACACAAGCGTTAGCCGAACTCCAATATTATCTATGGGAAACAGATGCAATCCAAAATTATTATAATACTAGAAACAATTTATTGGGAAGAGATTATTCAACTAAGTTTTCAGCATACCTCTCTGCGGGCTGTTTGTCTCCTAAGTTAATTTATTTTGAAGTCAAAAGATATGAAGAAGAACGTGTGAAAAACAAATCAACATATTGGCTTATTTTTGAATTGCTTTGGAGAGATTTTTTCAGATTCATGGGTAAAAAACACGGTGATGAAATCTTCAAAAAATCTGGTACTAAGAAAGATACGAGTTTTAGAGGATCTGAAAATTTAGTTTTGTTTGAGAAATGGGCAAAAGGTAAAACTGGGATTCCATTCATTGATGCCAATATGAGAGAATTAAATGCCACTGGATTTATGTCAAATAGAGGAAGACAGAATGTGGCGTCTTTTCTTATCAATGACATGAAGATAAATTGGCTTTTAGGTGCCGAATATTTTGAGTCAATGCTTATAGATTATGATCCTTGTAGTAATTACGGTAATTGGAATTACCTGGCTGGGGTAGGATCTGACCCAAGAGACAATAGATATTTCAATATTCCATTTCAAACTAAGAAATATGATCCTGAAGCCAAATATATAAAGCATTGGCTTCCTGAATTAAAAGACGCTCCCTTAGATTTTCTTTATAATCCAATTTCATATGATTTGGAGGTGAACAACGTCAATTATATACAACCGTGTATCCATCTTAAAAATTGGTAAAGCTCTTTTAAAACAGTTCACCAGACCTTAAGAATAGCATTAAAATTGAAACCAAAACACAACATTAAAAAGCTGTTTCTAAAACTACAGATAAGGTACTCCAGCTTGATAGTTTGTGCGAATAAACTCTTAAGAAAGCAAGGTTAAGGTGATTGAAAATTGAAGCCGCGAAATAAGATTTTGGAATGAAAAATATGTAGGTCTAATATATGTTTTTATTCTTGGAATAATGGTCGAATTGATGGGGCAGCAATAATAGCCATGGAACAACTTCTAAATAACTTCAAATTCAAAATATAAACATGTAGAAAGAAACTCAATGATCCTAAAATGACCAATTGAACTCCTAAAAAGAGGAAACATATCTTTTTTTAACCAAATTTCGTAGACCAATCAAAGCTTTTTCCGGCAACATATCCTGCAATCAAAGATGTTAGAGCCATGAGAACGCCAGATACAATTGCCGCATTTAGTGATAATCCTTTATGCGAACTTTTTAAGTTTGTCAGGTAAGGTTTATACAACTCATATGGCAAATGGTTTATCACATATATCAGGATGATAACAATAAAGAGCCATTTTAATTCGGCTTGACCTAAAGATTTACCAATGTTTTAAAATTTTCTTAAAATACTTTTATTTTCATTACTGTTCCCTTTGACAGGCACCTAAAAACCCACCGTGATTAAGAATGCTGGAGTTATAAACAGTAGAGATGTAATAAATTAAAATCTCAAATGCCCACTTCCAATAAATCCTCCTAAGATAATCGCCGCAGCTGCGCCATAGCGCGTGTAACTTAGGATTTTGGCTTCCCGGAAAGGAAACTCTAATTCCG
>Ga0114952_1001213_pt1 | contig 22531 bp, 18 predicted proteins | sample SidtaG_2_FD_87303 | JGI IMG/M metagenome (GOLD analysis project Ga0114952, IMG submission 87303) | Marine algal microbial communities from Sidmouth, United Kingdom - Sidmouth_Asex2 metaG | ecosystem: Host-associated > Algae > Red algae > Unclassified | place: Sidmouth, United Kingdom | collected...
AAGCGCCGTCGGTTCTCGCGCACGCGAGCGGCCTCGTCGCCGACGTGGAGGCCGAGATTCAACGTCCCGTACGGCGCCTCGCTGACCCCACCGGCCCGCGTCGTGCAGAGGGCGTGCACGCGGGCGGGGGCCGTCCAGTCGGGGCGGATCACGGGGACCTCGGCAGCCACCGTCATCCTCTCTCGCCCGCCGTTCGTCGCAGGGCGCCGAGCAGCTCGACAAGATCGGTCGGCGGCGATGACTCGAACGTCCGCGTCTTGTCGTCGTCGGGGTGCACGAGCGTCAGCCGCCGCGCGTGCAGCGCCTGGCGAGAGAACGCCGCGACGACAGGCTCCCGGACGAGCGCCGCGGGCAGCGTCCCGCGACGCCGGCCGTAAACCGGATCCCCGATCAGCGGGTGGCCGATGTGCGCCATGTGCACGCGGATCTGGTGGGTGCGCCCGGTCTCGAGCCGGACGCCGAGCAGCGCCGCGCCGTCGAACCGCTCGAGCACACGGTAGTGGGTGAGCGCGCGCCGCCCGCCGACGACGACTGCCATGCGCTTTCTGTCCTTCGGGTGGCGGGCGATCGGCGCGTCGACGCTGCCGCGCTCCGCAGGATCCCCGAGCGCGACGGCGAGGTACTCGCGCCCCATCGCCCGCGACTGCAACTGTCGGACGAGGTGAGTGTGGGCGACGAGAGTGCGGGCGACGACGCAGAGACCGCTCGTCTCCTTGTCGAGGCGGTGCACGACGCCCGCCCGCGGCACCGCGCGGAGCGCTCCGTCGTGGTGCAGCAGCGCGTTGACGAGGGTGCCGTGCGGGTTGCCCGGGGCGGGGTGCATGACCAGACCCGCCGGCTTGTCGACGACGAGGATGGCGCGATCCTCGTGCACGAGGGAGAGCGGCAGCGCCTCGGCAGGGGCCTCGCGCCAGGCGTCCTCCGAGAGACCCGCCCCGCCGTGCACCGGCGCCGCGAGCCGCAGCGTCTCCCCCCCGAGCAGGCGATAGCGGGCACGCCGCGACGCGCCCTCGACGGTCAGCCGTCCATCCCCGATCCAGCCCTGGAGGCGGTTTCGCGAGTGCATCGGGAAGAGGCGTGCGGCGACGGCGTCGAAACGCTCGCCGGCGACGGACGAGGGAACGGTGGCGACGAGTTCGGCCGGCTCGATACCGTCGGTGCCGTCTCCGCCGACAGCGCCCTCCGACGTACCTTCCTCTTCGAGCGCGTCGGTGCTCGCGTCGGGCGGGGCTCCGGCGGGCAGCACCATGGGCGGCAAGGTTCGTCGACGGGAGAGGAGACGGGCAGTGTAGCGAGCGCCGTCCGACGGCGGCAAATCGGCTAGACTTTTTCGATGCTGATTACCTTCGGGCGCCGCCTCGCGCGTGCCACCGCCCCTCTCCCCGCCGTGGCGCTCGCCGTCGCGCTCGCCGCCGCCTCCGTCACCGCCTGCTCGAGCTCCGGGGACGTGCTCGACGAGTCCGCCTCCGCCGAGCAGCTCTACCGCAGCGCCAAGCGCTCCCTCGCCCAGGGCGACTTCCTCAGCGCGGTCGAGACCTTCGAGACGCTCGGCGCCCGCTACCCCTTCGGCAGCTACACCCAGCAGGCTCAGCTCGACATCGCCTACGCCTACTTTCGCCAGGACGAGTACGACGCCGCGATCGCTGCGGCCGATCGCTTCATCAAGCTCTACCCGCAGAGCGACAACATCGACTACGCCCACTACATGAAGGGCCTCGCCCACTACTCGCGCGGCGGTTCCGCGCTCGAGCGGCTGTTTCCGCGCGACATGGCCCGCGTCAACCAGAACTGGCTGCGCTCGGCCTTCGCCGAGTTCGACACCCTCGTCCGTCGTTTCCCCGAGAGCGAGTACGTGCCGGACGCGCTCGAGCGCATGACCTTCCTGAAGAACGAGATGGCCCGCCACGAGCTCGCCACGGCACGCTTCTACTACGAGCGGGGAGCGATGATCGCCACGGTGAACCGCGTCAACTACCTCCTCGAGCACTTCGACGGCTCGGCCCATGTGCCGAACGCGCTGGCGCTGCTCGCGAGCGCCTATGACGCGCTCGGCCGGGAGGAGCTCAGGCAGGACACGCTGCGGGTGCTCAGGGCGACGGAGCCGGAACACCCGGCGCTGGCGGAGGCGGAGGTGGTGGAACCCAGCGAAGGGTGATCGGCCCTTCGATTCCACCGTCTCGGGGTGCTCCGTCGTGAGGCCGCCACGGGGGTGAACACGAGGGTGAGATCGCGCTCGAGGTGCCGCAGCGATACTCGTTGACGCCGTCCGGAGCCGGATGGCGGGGCAATACCCGTCCCCGGTCCGTTTCTTGCCGTACGAACGGAAGGCAAGCCGCCCCGGACGCCGTTCCCGACCGTGCCTCCCACCCCTACCTTCGTCGATCGGCAAGTCCGCGTCGCCGCCCCGCCGGTCGTCGATCGGGTCGCGCTGTGGCTGTTCGGTCAGTACCGCTTGGTAATGCTCGCCGCGCTCGCGACGGTCTACTACCTCTCGGACGGCCAGCGCAACCTGGGTTTGCACGACCCGATGGTGTTCGAGCTCGCGCACCTCGGTTACGTCGTCACGACGCTCGGCTTCCTGTTGCTGCTTCGCCTGCGCCGCCTCGCGAGCGAGACCCAGTTCTATCTGGAGAGCTACGCCGACATTCTCTTCATCGCGCTCCTCGTCCACGCGAGCGGCGGCGTGCAGAGCGGGCTCGGACCGCTGCTGCTGATCAGCATGGCTCTCCTGAGCCACTTCGCCCCGCCTCGACGGGCGCTCCTGTTCGGCGCGATCTCGAGCTCGGTCGTCCTTGTCGGCGAGCTCGTCGTCGGTATCCGTACCGGGGCGGAGGCCACCGATCTCGAGCAAGCCGCCCTTCTCTGCAGTCTGCTCTTCGCCATCGCCTGGCTGACGAGCGTGCCGCTACGCCGGCTCACCGCCCGGCAACTGACCGAGCCGACATCGGGCCGTGCCCCGCTCGATCTCCACCAGGTCTCCGAGCTGAACGAGGAGATCGTGCGCGAGCTCGACAGCGGCGTGCTCGTCATCGATGCCGCCCGCGAGGTGCTGCTGGTCAACGACACGGCACGCGTGTTCCTCGCCGCCGAATTCATCGCTCTACCGCTACCGCTCGCCCGCCTCTCACGCCCTCTGCTCGAGAGTCTGGACGATGCCGAGCGCTCCTCGGGGCCGGGTGCCGGCTCGTTCACGGTCGAGTCGAGCGGCCAAAGCCTCCTGCCTCAGTACATCCCGCTCTCGAACGGGGGGATGCTGATCAAGCTCGATGACCATGCCCACATCCGCCAGCAGTTCCAACAGCTCAAGCTCGCCTCCCTCGGGCGGCTCTCGGCGAGCGTCGCCCACGAGATCCGGACCCCGCTCGGGGCGATCTCGCACACGGTGCAGCTGATCGAGAAGGGCGAGGGACTCGGCGCCGACGAGACCGAGCTGCTGTCGATCGCGCGTCGGCACACCGCGCGCATCGACCGGATCGTCAACGACGTGCTCCAGCTCTCGGACCGCCGACAGTTGCGCGGTGAGGCGATCGATCTCGGCGTGGCGGTCACGGCCTTCGTCGAGCGCTTCGAGGGGGAGAACGCGCTCGCCGGCGACGCGCTCGTTTGCGAGATGGAGCCCGAGCTTCGCGCCGTCGTCGATCCCGATCACCTCGATCAGATGCTCTGGAATCTCTGCACGAACGCCCGCCTGCAGGAGGGCGGGGACGCCGTTCGCATCCTCATCAGAGGTTTCGCGACACGTCCCGGCGCCGTCGCCCTCGAGGTCACCGACGACGGCGCAGGGATTCCGGACATCGACCGCGAGCGACTGTTCGAGCCGTTCTACTCGGCGCACCTCGGCGGCTCGGGGCTCAGGCTCTACATCATCCGCGAGCTTTGCGAGCTGAACCGGGCGGAGATCGAGTGCCTTCGTGTCGAGCGGGGCACGAGCTTTCGACTCACGCTGTCGACGCCTCGGCAGATGGCAGCGTGACGCCCGTGTCCGTCCCCGCCGTCGTCGACCGGGCGGACGTTCTCGTACCGCTCGCGACGTGATCCACTTCGTCGTCGGCACGCGCGCCCAGCTGCTGAAGCTCGCGAGCGTGATGCGCGAGTGCGATCGACGCGCCCTGCAGTGGCGGTGGGTGTACACCGCGCAGCACAAGACCACGATCGACGAGATCGTCGCCTTCTTCGACCTCAAGACACCCGACTACGTGATGGGACACGAGGGCGACGAGGCGCGCTCGGTGGAACGGATGGCGAGCTGGGGACTCACCGTACTGCGTGAGATGCGGCGACCACGAACGATCCTCGATCACCGGATCGGTGGCGAGCACATCGTGCTGACTCACGGCGACACGTTTTCCACGGTCGTGGGCGCGCTGTTGGGCCGGATGACCCGTACCCCGGTCATGCACGTCGAGTCGGGCCTGCGGAGCTTTCGGCTCTTCGATCCGTTTCCCGAGGAGATCAACCGCCTGATCACGTTCTCCCTCTCGGACCTCTACGCCTGCCCCGGAGAACGCGCGCTCGCCAATCTCTCGAGATACCGCGGCCGCAAGATCGACACCGGGGCGAACACGCAGATCGACATCCTCGACTACGGGCTCGCCCACCTGGAGCGGGCGACGCTCGAGGTACCCGACAGACCCTACGCCGTGGCCAGCGTGCACCGCTACGAGAACCTCTACTCGAAGGATCGACTCGCACGCGTGCTCGCCGCCATCGACGAGGCGGCGCGCCGCCGCCTCGTCGTGATGCCGCGGCATCCGGTGACCGAATCGAGGCTCGAGCGACTGGGCCTGCTCGAACGACTGAGCGAGCATCCGAACGTCCGACTGATGCCTCGCCTCAGCTATCAGGACTACCTACGGCTGCTCCTCGGCGCGGAGCTCGTGATGACCGACGGCGGCGGGAATCAGGAAGAGCTCTCGTACCTGGGTACGCCGACGCTGCTGCTGCGTGGCAGGAGCGAGCGTACGGAAGGGCTCGGCGAGAACGCGGTGCTCTCTCGACTCGACGGCAGGACGATCTCCGAGTTCCTCGACTGTCCCGAGCGGCATCGCCGACCACGCCAGCGCAACCGCTTCCGCCCCTCGGGGGTCATCGTCGACGCGATCGAGCACTGCGGCCGGTAGCCGACCGTCGTCCGCCCGAAGCCATGGCGAGACGGCCGGTCCGGTCCTTGCAAAGACTTGCACAGAAGCGAAGGAGTGGAGGAGCAGAGGAGGGGGATTCGATCTCGCGTCCGATCCGACATCCCCTCCCGTGCACCGCGACACGCTGCGGGACGACCATCCGGAGCCCGGCATGCGAGCGCCGAACACGATCTCAGCGGAGCCTGCCGAGGGAGAGCGGCCGCTCGCCCGCCCCTCTCGGGGCTACCGCAGGCTGTGCGCCCTGCTCGGCGTCTCGCTCTTCGGGGCGCTGACGGTCCTCAGCGCGCTGACGCTTCGCACCCTGGAGCTCGACCCCGATCCGACATCGCTCGCGTGCGCCGCGCTCCTCGTGCCGCTGAGCATGCTGCTCGCGATACTCCGCTTCACGGCGCTGGCCAAGTCGATAGGCGTCTCCACCGACTTTCGCGTCGCCACGGGTGTGGTGGTCTGGGGCGGCCTCGCGAACATCCTCCCCGTGCCGGGCGCGCTGATGGTCCGGCTCGGCTTTCTCGGCGCACGTGTCGGGCTGCGAAGGAGCGCTGCCGCGAACGTCATGTCCGTGGCGGTGTGGATCACGACGACCGCGGCGGTGGCGCTCGTGCTGTCGCAGGGCATCGCCGAACCACCGCTCGCGTGCGCGCTCCTCACGACGGCGCTCATCGGCTCCGCTGTCGTATGGGTCACCGCCGAACGCAGCGCGGCCGATCCTCGCCAGGTGGCCGTGCTGCTCGCGCTGCAGTCGGTCCAGACCGCGCTGAACATCGCGCGCTCGGTGCTCATCGCCACGGCGATCGGGCTCCACTTGCCGATCTCCGTCGCCGCGCTCATGTCCGTCGCCGGCGCCGTGTCCGCCAGCACCGGCGTGCTGCCGGCAGGTCTCGGACTGTCCGAGCTGCTGGCCGGCGGGGTGATGACCTACATGGGCCTGAGCGGAGCGGCCGGAATCGCGATCGCCGCCGTCAATCGTCTTCTCGACTGGGCCGGACTGCTGCTGTTCCTGCCGACTGCCGAGAACCCTGCGAGAGAGAGCGGCCGTGAACGCCGCTGATCGCCGAACGATCGCTCTCGACTACGCGGGCGGCGCCGCTCTGTCGCCTGTCCTGCGCGACGAGCTCACGCTCTACCACAGCGATCAGTGGCGCGAGGCGCTGTGCGACATGTACGGCTATCGACCCTTCCCGCGAAGCATCGAGCGGAACGGGGTGGTGGTCGGGCTCGCGAACCTCGTCGTGACCTTCCCGCTCGGTCGCACTGTCGTGCGCTCTCCCCCGGCCTCCATGTACGGACACCTGGTGGCCGACACCGAGGACGACGAGCGCGAGCTGATCGCCTTGCTCGAGGAGGAGGCGAGTCGCTCGCGCGCCGCGCTGAGCATCGGCACGCTACGGCCCGCGACCCACACCCTGCACCGGATCGACACGCGGATCGACGCCAGGGTCGGACTCGGTACGGAGCAGAGCTGCTGGGAAACGCTGTCGGGCTCGGCCAGGCGCAACGTGCGACGAAGCCGACGCGAGGCGGTGCGGATCGCCGCGGGCGACTGCGCCGATCTCGACGAGTTCATGCAGGTGCTGGCGAGCACGCGGCGCCGCCTCGGGTTACCCCTTCCCCCTCGATCCTGGCTGAAGCGGCTGCTGAGCTCCGGGCTCGCCGGACTTGTCGTCGCCAGATCGAGAGGAAGGCTCTGTGCGGCGATCCTGTTCGTGTCGGACGAGCACAGCGTGCACTACTCGATACCGGCCTACAGCGACGAGGGTGCGCGCCTCAGATCACTCGACGGATGCGTCTGGGAGCTGATGCGGATGGCCGTCGCCGAACGGCGCTCCTGGCTCTGCCTCGGTGGATCCGGCCCGGAGGACGAAGGCCTGCGCCGCTTCAAGCGCAAGTGGGGGGCGGAGGAGCGGCCGATTCACACTCTCGCGAACCGCCCACGATCAGCACGTCTCGGCACCCGAGCGGTTCGGCATCGGTTGACGAGCATGTTGCCGACCCCCGCTCTCGAGCTGATGGGTCACGCCTGCTTGAGGTACCTCGTGTGAGGCACGCCGAGCGGCCGGGGCGCTCACCGGATTTCATCATCGTCGGGGCGCCGCGCAGCGGCAGCACGTTTCTGATGCGCAACCTGATGTGCCGCCCGGACGTCTACATGCCGCCTCCGGAGGGCGAGCACTCCACCGGCGACATCCATTTCTTCGATGTCGGCCGTGAGGAGGGAAGGCGCCGTTTCCAGCGCGGTCTGAGCTGGTATCGATCGCTGTTCGCCGAGGCCGCGCCACACCAAGCGTGCGGGGAGAAGACCGCGGACTACCTCGCCGACGAGGAAGCGTGCCGTCGGATCCACGCGAGCTGCGAGGGGGTGAAGATCGTCGCGCTCCTGCGCGAGCCGCTGCAACGGGCGCGGTCTCATTTTCTGCACGAGAGGCACAACCTTCGAGGCTACCCGTCCCTGGAGGCGCTGTTCGAGCACGGCAGCGACATCGGTGACGCCAGGGTGCTGTCCTCGAGCTTCTACGCGGATTCCGTGCACCGCTATCTCGAGCGGTTCGGCGCCGAACGGGTGCTCGTCGTCGTCTTCGAAGACCTGGTCGGCGCTCCCGAGCGCGAGCTCGCGAGGGTGTCCGCCTTCCTGAATCTCTCCCCGGGATTCGACTATCCGCTTCGCGACGCCGTCATCAATCGCGCCGTCCACGGTCGGTGGATCGGCTGGACCCGGCGGATGGCGCGGACGCTCGCGGCGCGCTCGCCCGCGGTCCACGCTCGGCTCGCGAGCTCGGCTCCAGGTCGGTTGCTGAAGTCGCGGATCGCCCGAAGGCGGGCCACGGGTTCCTACGCCGCGCGTACGGCGGCCGATGTCGCACCGGCCTGCCCGGCGGAGAAGGAGTTCGTCGCGGCGTTCCGGCGACGGTACCGCCCCGACGTCGTTCGCCTGAGCGCGCTGCTGCGGCGCGACATGCAGCGGCTCTGGTGGGAGCGGGGAACCCTGGAAGCCGAACGGGACACGCCATGAGCGATATCGCGCTCCGCTTCGACATCGACACCTTGAGTTGCATCGAGGAGGGGCTGCCACGGCTTCTCGAGATCGCCGTCGAATTCGGCGTTCCCCTGTCCTTCTACGTGAACATGGGCCACTCGTTCAACGTCGTCAACGCCCTGAGGACGCGACGGCGTGGATCGCGCGGAGCGCGGGTTCCGAAGCTCTCCCCCTACCGCAAGCTGGGTCCGACGCGCCTGCTCCGGACCGTGCTCCTCAACCCTCGCATCGGCGCGAACAACATCGGCGCTCTCGAGCGGGCGCTGCGCGCCGGCCACGAGCTCGGCCTGCACGGCGGAATGGACCATACCGAGTGGCAGCACTTCCTGCCCCCAGCCATCGACGACCACTTTCGCGAACGGTTCGACACCGCCTATCGCCTCTTCCTCCACGCCTTCGGTGCACCGAAGGCGTTCTGCTGCCCGGGGTTTCGGCACAACCGAGCCGCCTACCGGTTGCTGGACGAGTACGGGTTCACCTACACCAGCGATGTCACGGGGCCCGGACGGCCCGGACCGGCGACGCTCGAGGGCGAGCGCTACGGCTTCGACCAGGTTCCGGTCGGCCTGGTCGCACCGGGGACGGTGCCGCTGCTCGAGCACTGCCGGGCATCGGGGCGCACGGCGCACGACGCCGTGCGCAGCATCGAGGCCGCTTTGGAGGTGTCCGGATGGGGCGTGCTGTACGGACACCCTTGTTTCGAGGGCAAGGAGGGAGTCACCATGCTCCGCGACTGCCTCTCGGCGCTGGTCGGGCGTCACGAGTTCCTGACGGTCGACGAGGCGCGTCGGCGCCATCGGCTCTCGGACTGAAGCGCTCCGGCGCCGCGTCAGTCCTCCCGCACCCTCGCCAGGTGCTCGACGACGGCCGAGAGCCGTTCGAGTTGTCTCGAGTCGAACGAGCCGATGCGACCGGCGAGATGCCTGAGCTCGAGCGCCGTGACACTCGCCGGCTCCAACCCCGCCCGTACCTCGAGCTGCCGCAATCGCAGCGCGGGATCGGCGGGCGAGAGCTCGACGGCCCGCTCGAGCGACGCGAGCGCCCCGCCGTGCCGCCCCGCCAGCAGGTGGGCTTCGGCCGCCCTCGCCCGTAGCCTCGCGAGCACCCTGGCCGACGCGAGCTCCTCGTAACGTCGCTCGGCATCGGCGTAGAGCGAGGACACCGCCGCCGCGTCCACGCCCCTCAGCAGACCGGCGCGCAGATGGCGCAGGAGATCGCCGAGCACCGTCTCGACGGACGGATCGAACCGACCGCTCACGAGCGTTCGCCCGGCCCGTTTCACATCCTCCTCCGTCGCCCCGCCGTTCAACGCCTTGGTCTGCAGGATCTCCAGCACGAAATAGGGATTGCGGGGGACGAGCCGCGAGGCGAGCTCCAGCTGCTCGAGCGCGCCGTCGACATCGTCGGCCCGTGCGAGCGACAGGGCGTAGGCGCTTCTCGCCCGAAGCGACTCCGGGGCGTGCTCCACGGCGAAGCGGTTGATCGTGAGCTCGTCCGCCCAGACGAGACAGCGCTGGAACGTCATGATCGAGAGGGCGATCACCATCGCGCCGGTCACCGCCGTCGAAGCGGTTCGCGGGAATCGCCCGAGCACGCTCGCGGTGGCGAGAGCAAGACCCGCGAGACCGATGTAGTTGCGGTGCTCGAACATCAGCTCGAGGGGAAAGACGGTCGATTCGAGCGCGTGCGAGGCGAGGTAGATACCGATCCCGGCCGAGGCCAGCGGCAGACGGGGCAGCAGAGCGACCATGACCGCGAGAATCAGCGCCAGTACCGCCAGCGCGAGGCCGACCCACGCGGCGGACCACTCGTCCACGCGGACGTGATCGTGGTAGAACGTCATCGCGCTCGGATCCGGGAGGAGCAACATTCGCAGGTAGTCGACAATCACGATCGGCTGTGTCGCCAGTCGCTCGAGGAGGGTGAACTCCCGACTCTCGTAGCCGATCAGCAGAGGATCGAGCGCACCTGTCCGCACGAGCAGTCCGAAAGCGCCCGCCAGCGCCCCCAGTCCGGCAACGAGAACCGCCTGCGCGGCGCCGCTGGACAACGCTTCGCTCTTCGCCGACGGGACAGCGCACGGCAGCAAGTGGCGACCGCGAAGGACCGTCACTTCGATCAGCCCGGCGTAGAGCACGAAGAGCACCCCGACTTCCTTGCACAGCGTCGACAGGGCGATCAGCGGCAACACGGACACCGCGAGGAGCGTTCGCCGGCGAGGATCGAGATCCTCGCGCGTGCGCGCCTCGAGATACAGCAGCAGCGCTGCAAGCCCGAACAGTTGCGACATCAGCGTCATGCGCTGCACGACGTACATCACCGTGCTCACCTGGAGAGGGTGCAGCGCGAACAATCCCACGCAGGCCGTCAACGCGATCGCTCGACGCCGTCCGTCGCCACCGTTCTCCCTGCCGCACGCGGTGTCCTCGACGCCCAGGAGCCTGTCGGCCACGAGCATCAGCATCGCCGAGTTCACCAGGTGGATCGCGAGATTCACGCTCTTGAAGAAGAACGCCGCCTCGAGGCCGCCGAGATACTGCAGCGCGAAGGTCGACACCGCTATCGGTCGTCCCAACGGACCGCTCGTGTTCTCGAGCACCACCTCGAGCAGACCCTGCAGACCGACGCTCCGGGGTCGTGCCGGGAAGACGTTGACGACATCGTCGAGCAGAAACGGTCCGCCCAGCGCTACTGCGTAGACGAGCGCCGTCAGAGCGAGCAGCGACGCACCGAGCACGAGCGTCGGCCGAGGCGAACGGCGGGGTCGGGAGCCGTGTCGACCTGCGGCGACGCTAGCGGACACGGAGCTGGGCTCGACCGGGAGACGGAGAGCGATGCTTCCGATTGGGGGTGCGAGCCGCCGTCGGAGCCAAGCGCGATCGAGCGACTCGAGACGAGCTCTCGTCGCGACCGATCAGCACAGGCCCTTGGACTGGCAGGCGTTCGCCACGGTATCGAGCTCGGTCCAGACGAGTCCGCCACGGGCGAGCCGCCCCCGGATCGAGTAGACGGCGTTGTCGACAGCGTCCGTCCCGACCGCGGTGATGACGCCGTTCTCCATGCTCACCGAGTCGACGTAGGCGCCCACCGCCTCCCCGGAGACGACGTTCGGGGGAATGCCGAACATGCCGGCGTCCAGGCCGTCCTCGTTCGTCACGCGGCCCGCCTGTACGGCGATCTCCGACGGGCCCCTGTAGGGGGTGACCGAGAGCACGACCTCCGCGAAGCGCGAGCGCTGCGCGTAGGTGCGGTACTGAGGTAGGGCGACGGAGGCGAGTATCGCGACGATCGCGATGACGATCATCAGCTCCATCAAGGTGAACCCGGCCGCTCGCCGCGGGCGGTCGTCGACGGTTGCCCGTACGTTCGTATCGGCCGTGTCGTGCATCTCGTCACAGTCCGGCAGCGAGGGTAGCGGGAGCGCCCGCGAGGGCAGACACTCCCGGTTTCCTGCCGATCGGGGGCCGCTCCGGACTGGACGATGCAAAGTCTCAGCAGAGACCTTCGTCGAGGCACGTGCCGCTCTGCCTCCAGCGAATTCCACCCTTCGTGATGTCCGCGATCATCTGATACGTCGCGCTGCCTACCGTCGAGGCGTTGCCCGTGGCCGTGATCGTGCCGTCCACCATCGTCACCGATTCGATGTGCTGGCCGACAGATTCGCCGGAGCCGACCGCATTGGGGATGCCGTATTCGCCGGAATCCAGGTCGTCCGCGTTCGTCACGCGTCCGGTCTGCACGGCGATCTCCGCCGGCGACTTGAACTCGGTCACCGCCATGACGACTTCCGAGTACTTAGCGCGCTTCGTGTAAGTGTTGTACTGCGGCACCGCGACGGCGGCGAGGATGCCGATGATCGCGATGACGATCATCAGTTCGATCAGGGTGAAACCCTTTTGTACCTTGACCATGGTCGATCTTCTCCAGGAAATGAGCTTGGGTTGCAGGACTTTCTCAGCCGCAGAGACGGTAGCGTCTACGCGGCCGGCTTCCTTGAGGCACCGTTCGTGCCGCCGGCATGAGCGGGGCTACCTGGGAAAACAAAAACCAAGCTAATCATCATGTTGACTGCCCTTCGACGAGACTATCGCGGGACGCGCCGGCACTTCGGTGCTTCGCTCTGAGAAGTGCGTTGCAGTCCTGGCGACACCTTCCGAAGGTACCGACGAGGCGATCGACGAGTAGGGAGGGCACGCAAGGATCAGGCCGTTCGCCCGAGTGGTCACTCTCGCCCACCGACATTCGCGTCGGCCAGAGCGATCGCCCTCTCGATCCTCTCCAGCCTCGAGGCGACGTCTCGGTTTCCCGGCGGGGCCCTGTGCGCGGCACGCGCGTAGGCCGCCGCCGCGTCATTCGCCCGGCCCGCGAGCACCAGCGTCTCGGCGTGACGAAGGGCGATCTCGCCGTTGTCGGGATTGAGCGCTGCTGCCCTGGCGATCAAGGGAAGCGCCCGCCCGACCTCCCCCGCCTCCGTCAGCAGCCACTGGTGCTGCGCGAGCAGCATCGCCTCGCTCCTGTCGCTCAATCGTCGGTCCGGTGCGTCGGCGGCCGCGTCATAGAGAGCGAGCAAGTGCTCCGGTCGCGGATAGGTGTGGGTGCTGAGCGCTCTCTGCTCCACCAGCTCACTGAGCAGTACCGCGTCGTCCGCCGCGAGCGAACCGCGCCGAAACGCCCGAATCGCCGCGTCGAGATGGCGCTCGTCGTGAAGGTCGTAGAACCACGTTATCTGCAGCCGCTGCAGTGGCAGGCCCGGCCCGGGCTCGAGCGTCTCGGCCGCTCTCTCGAGCGTCGCGAGAGCGCCGTGCAAGTCTCCGCGTTCGGCGAGGGTGACCGCGAGAGCCACCCACGCGCGCTCGGAGCGTGGCGCGTGGCGCACCGCCTCGTAGTGCAGGATCAGTCCGTCGGACCAGATCACCGCCCGCTGCTGGGTGATGACGCTCAGGATCGGTATCAGGCAGAGGGAGAGTCCGAGACCGAACCGACGGCGCCGGTCGTCACCCGCGAGAGCGGCGAGCCCCATCGCGAGCGGCAGCGCGAGTCCGAGCAGGGCGAGGTAGTTCCGGTGCTCGAAGACGAGCTCCAGCGGTAGCAGCGTCGATTCGAGCGAATGCGCACAGAACAACAGCGCGATTCCGAGCGTGAGAACCGGACGCTTCCGGCGCTCGAGCACGGCGACGACGCACAGCCCGCCCAGGATCAGCGCCGAGACGATCTCTCTCGCGCCGAGGCGTGCTGGCGCGTGGAAGTGATCGTGGTAGAACGTGAGAACGGAGAGATCCGGCGCCAGCATCATCCGCAGGTAGAGAACCATCGCGTTCAGCTCGGCGAGCAATCGCTGCCCGGGGCCGAACTCACGCCCGGCATAGTCGTCGGCCAGCTGCGGCAGCCGCGTCAGCAGAGCGATCACCACGACCGCGATTCCCATCGCGCAGGCACACGCCATGAGACGGTGCCAGAGAACGTCACTCCTTGCGCTCGTCACGACTCGCCCGACGGCGATCAGCTCGATACACAGCGCATAGGCCGGTATCAGGACACCGTTCTCCTTGGACAGACAAGCGAACAGCGCCAGCGAGGCGGACAGGACAAGCCAAGGCACCGCCCTGCCCTCGCCGAGGATCTGTCTACGGCGGGCGATGCAGTAGGCACAGAGCGCAGCGAGCGTGAACAGGCTCATCATCAATGTCATGCGCTGGACCACGTACATGACCGTACCGACCTGAATCGGGTGAAGCGTCCAGACCGCCGCCGCGAGCGCGGCCGCCAGGCGATCGGGGCCGAGCGCGGTCGGTCGTCGGCGAAGGAACGCGATCAGGTAGGTGCAGAGCACGTACACCAGCAGCGTGTTCAGCGCGTGAATCAGTAGATTGACGAGCTTGAAGTCGAAGGCGCCGCGGTCCTCCCCGAAGTAGAAGTTGAGCGCGAACGTCAGGACCGGTAGCGGGCGGCCGAGAACGCCGCTGGTGTTCCCGGTCGCGACCTCCCGCAACGACGCGAAGTCCAGTGAGGAGATCCGGGTGGGGGGCAAGTTCGACTGGTCGTCGAGCAGGAACGGCCCGCCCAGCGCCACCCAGTAGACGGCGCAGACCAGACCGATCGATGCCGCGAGTACGAGGTGCTCGGGCCGAACCGCCGAGCCGTGCGTGGAGCGCGGAACGGTCGATCGGTTCGTGCGAGCTTCGGGCGACGAGATCGGCATTCCCGACACCATGCAAATCGTCGACCGGGTGCGAATCGGCGGTTCGACGCGGTGAAGAACGGGGATCGGATACGTCCTCGGTCGAGGACGCCGAGCGGCCGTTCCGACCCGTTCGCCCCGGCACCGGCGCCTCGCTCCCCCGCCTTCGAGACCCGTTCACGGCACGACACTTGCTCGAGCTCTCGAGCTGCATCGGCCCTGCCGTTCGACTCGGGCGTAAACCGTCGCGCTCGTTCGGTTCGAGCGTGCGCTTCCGCATCCGTCCCGACGAACGGTACGCGTCCTACGTCAAGCGCGGAGCGAGCGATCCAGGACCGGCGACCCATGACCGCGACCCATGACCGCGACCCATGACCGCGACCCATGATCGATAGCGTCACCATCGTGATTCCGGCGAAGAACGAGGCTCGTGGGCTCGCTCGACTCCTGCCACGCATCCGCACGCTCCACCCCGACTTCGAGCTGATCGTCGTGGACGACGGTTCCACGGACGATACCGCTCTGGTGATCGATTCCGTCGATGGCGTCGAACGCATCAGCCACCCGGTCAGCATCGGCAACGGCGGAGCGGTGAAAACCGGGGCGCGAGCGGCCAGCGGCTCGATTCTGCTGTTCATGGACGCGGACGGACAGCACGCCCCCGAGGATATCGCCCGCCTTCTCCAGCCCTTCGACGAGGGCTACGATCTGATCGTCGGCGCCCGTACCCGCCACTCGCAGGCTTCCACGCTGCGGGCGATCGCCAATCGCTCCTACAACGCCCTGGCCTCGCTGATGGTCGGGTTCAGGGTTCTCGACCTCACCTCGGGCTTCAGAGCCGTTCGGCGAGACAAGTTTCTCTCGATTCTGTACCTGCTGCCGAACAGATTCTCGTATCCGACCACCAGCACGATGGCGTTCTTTCGATCCGGCTACTTCGTGAAGTACGTACCGATACGAGCCGCCAGCCGCGAGGGCAAGAGTCACATCAGGCTGATGCGCGACGGTATGCGCTTTCTCGTGATCATCCTGAAGATCGGCGCACTGTTCTCTCCGATGCGGCTTTTCCTGCCGGTGAGCGTCACGCTGTTCGCCATCGCGACCTCGTACTATCTCTACACCTTTGCCCTGGCCGGACGGTTCACGAACATGGGCATGCTGCTGTACATGACATCGCTTTCCACGTTTCTCATCGGCATCGTCTCGGAACAAGTCTCGGCGTTGCACTATCGCGACACCAGCCGAGGAAATCGTGCCCGTCTCACGGATACCAGTCCCACCGACCGGCGGGGTGAGCACGAGGCGGATGCCATGCCCGACGGCGAACCGGTCTCCGCTCGAGTCCTCCCGATCAAGCCGGTTCGCGGGCCGGACGATACCTACCGAGCGAGCGGCACGGATACCCGTCGATTCGACTGAGCCCGTGCGCTCGAGCGCGTCCGGGAAGCCGGAAAATTCTCGTCGGCTGCGTGCCCGAGAAGGCGCGGAAGAGCGTCTCGACACCGTGGACCCCGTAACGCCGTCCGATGAACGGCGAGCTTCGCGAGCGGGCGGCGTCGTAGCGTTCGAGCCCCAGCCGGCTCACCGATCTCCGACGAGAAGAAGCTCGCTCCGTCTCCCGAATCGCTTCAGTCCACCGCGTCTTTGCCGATCACCACCCGATGACGTGTGAAACGCTGCATCGCCGAAAGGGGCTTGGAGAGTGAGCGACAACGAGACAGCTGCGCTCGGCGGCATCGCCCGGCAGCTCGTCAACCATGGGCTCTGCACCGAGGACGAGGCTCGGGAGGCGACGCTGCAGGCGCGCAAGGACAGTAGGCCGTTCCTCAGCGCACTGATGGCGTCGGGCAACGCCGACGCCAGCAAGATCGCCCAGATCGTCGCCGCCGACTTCGGTCTGCCGCTCTTCGATCTCGAGGCCCTCCAGGCGGAGTCCCTGCCACACGAGTACATCAAGGAAGAGCTGATCGCCAGTCAGAACGCGGTCCCCATCGCCAAGCGCGGCTCGAAGCTGTTCGTCGCGATCTCCGACCCGACCAACAGCGAGCCGCTCGACAAGTACAAGTTCACTTCGGGTCTGAGCGTCGAGGCGGTCGTCGTCGAGGAGGACAAGCTCGCCGAGCTGCGGAGTCGGGTGTCCGACCAGAGCGCCACGCTCACCGATGGGCTCGATGACAGCTTCGATCTCGACATCGACGACCCCGAGGGTCTGGAGAGCGACGACGACACGTCGGGTATCGACGAGACGCCGGTCGTCCGCTTCGTCAACAAGATCCTGCTCGACGCCATCAGGCGGGGAGCGTCGGACATCCATGTCGAGCCCTACGAGAAGATCTTCCGGATACGCTTCAGGGTGGACGGCGTGCTCGAGGAGGTCGTGCACCCCCCGCTCGCGATGGCCGGTCGGCTGACCGCACGCATCAAGGTCATGTCGCGCATGGACATATCGGAGCGCCGCGTACCGCAGGACGGGCGCATCAAGCTGAAGCTGTCGAAGACGAAGGCGATCGACTTCCGGGTCAACACCTGCCCGACGCTCTTCGGGGAGAAGACGGTGCTCCGAATACTCGACCCGAGCAGTGCCCAGCTCGGAATCGACGCGCTCGGCTACGAGCCCGAGCAGAAGAAGCTCTACACGGACGCTCTCGCCAACCCCTACGGCATGATTCTCGTGACCGGCCCCACCGGCAGCGGCAAAACGGTCTCGCTCTACACCGGTCTCAACATTCTCAACGAACCGGGGACGAACATCTCTACCGCCGAGGACCCGGCCGAGATCAATCTCGCCGGCATCAATCAGGTGAACGTCAACCCGAAGGCAGGTCTCACCTTCGCCGAGGCCTTGAAGTCGTTTCTCCGCCAAGACCCCGATGTCATCATGGTCGGCGAGATCCGCGATCTCGAGACTGCCAGCATCGCCGTCAAGGCGGCGCAGACCGGGCATCTGGTTCTGTCCACCCTGCACACGAACGACGCCCCGCAGACTCTCTCGAGACTCATCAACATGGGAGTGCCGCCGTTCAACATCGCTACCGCCGTCACGCTGATCATCGCGCAGCGGCTCGGCCGCAGACTCTGCGAGGCGTGCAAGGCACCGGAGGAAGATCTGCCGCGCGAGCTGCTGCTCGCCGAAGGGTTCAAGGACGATCAGCTGGACGGTCTGACCCTGTTCAGGGCCGTCGGCTGCAGCAAGTGCAACAACGGCTACAAGGGACGGGTCGGGATCTATCAGGTCATGAAGATCAGCGATGCGATCGGCAAGATCATCATGGCCGGCGGCAACGCCATCGAGATTGCCGAGCAAGCGAAGAGAGAGAACATCCCGGACCTGCGCGAATCGGCCCTGAACAAGGTGCGGAGCGGCGTGATGAGCCTCGAGGAGGCTAACCGGGTCACCAAGGACTGATCGATGGCGAGCACAGCGGCAAGTACCAAGGCGAAGAAGACGGTCCTCTTCGAATGGCAGGGCAAGGACAAGAAGGGCAACCTGCAGAAGGGCTTGATCTCCAGCTCGAGCGCGGACCTGGTCAGGGCGAAGCTCCGGCGCCAGGGGATCATCGGGCCCAAGGTGCGGAGGAAACGCGCCTCGAGCATGCGCGCTCAGAAGATCACGCCCGGGGACATCGCCCTCTTCGCCCGCCAGCTGACCACCATGATGGGCGCCGGCGTACCGATGGTCCAGTCCTTCGACATCGTCGCCAACGGCATGGAGAACAAAGCCATGCGAGACATGGTCATGGGTCTCAAGGCCGAGGTGGAGTCCGGCAGCAATCTCACCTTCGCGCTCAGAAAGTACCCCGATCAGTTCGACGATCTGTTCTGCAGCCTCACGGAGGCGGGTGAGCAATCAGGTACGCTGGAGACCCTTCTCGGGGAGATCGCGACGTACAAGGAGAAGTCGGAATCGCTGAAGAAGAAGATCAAGAAGGCGATGTTCTACCCGATCGCGGTGTTGGTCGTCGCCTGCGTGGTCACGGCCATCCTCCTGGTCTTCGTCGTGCCGCAGTTCGAGTCCCTCTTCGCCGGCATGGGTGGTGATCTGCCGGCCTTCACGAAGATGATCGTCCAGGCCTCGGAGTTCATGCAGAAGTGGTGGTACGTGCTGTTCGGCGGAGTCGGCGTCACGGTCTGGGCCTTCGGTCAGGCGAAGAAGCGCTCCAAGGGCTTCTCCGAGGTCCTCGACCGTCTCGCGCTCAAGGCGCCGGTATTCGGGGAGATCGTCGTCAAGGCGGCAACCGCGCGCTTCGCCCGCACGCTCGCGACCATGTCGAAGGCCGGCGTCCCGCTGGTGGAGGCGATGGACTCGGTCGCCGGAGTGGCCGGCAATTCCGTCTTCGAGAAGGCGATCCTCAAGATGAGAGAGGAGGCGGCGACCGGACAGCGGCTGACCCAATCGATCGAGAACTCGGGTCTATTCTCCAACATGGTCGTGCAGATGGTCGCCATCGGCGAGGAATCGGGTGCCATCGACGACATGCTCGGCAAGGTCGCCGACTACTACGAGGAGGAGGTCGACAACGCGGTCGACGCGATGACCTCTCTCATGGAACCGATGATCATGGCCTTTCTCGGTGTCGTCATCGGTGGTCTCGTCGTCGGCATGTACCTTCCGATTTTCAAGATGGGCGACGCGTTCTGAGCCGCGTGGCGAGCGAGGCTCGCGTCTCCCCTCCGGCCCTTCGCGGGTAGAATCGCCCGATGAACCCGCTCGATCTCTTGCGCGAGAACCCGGCGCTCTTCCTCGGTGTGGTCGGACTTCTCGGCCTGTTCGTCGGGAGCTTCCTCAACGTGGTCATCCACCGCCTGCCGATCATGATGGATCGCGAGTGGGAGGCGAGCCTTCGGGAGATGGAGGCGGAGTGGGCCGCCGCGGACCACTCGTCGCGCCCGAGCGCGGAGGCGGCGGAGAGCGCGACCGACGCCAGAGAGCCATCCGCCGCCCCCTTCAACCTCGCCGTCCCCCGATCCCGCTGCCCGTCCTGCGGAGCGTCGATCTCGGCCTGGCGGAACGTACCGATCGTCAGCTGGTTGCTGCTGCGCGGGAGGTGCGCCGACTGCGGCACGCCGATCTCGGTGCGCTACCCGCTCGTCGAGGCGGTGACGATGCTCCTCTCGCTCGTCGTCGCCTGGCGGCTCGGCCCGACGCCCGAAGCCGCGCTCGGCATCGTGGCCACGTGGTTTCTCGTGGCGATGACGATGATCGATTTCGACCGTCACCTCCTCCCCGACACCCTGACCTTGCCGCTGATGTGGATCGGTCTACTCGCCTCGCTCGTGCCGCTCTTCGCGGACGTGCGGGACGCGGTGATCGGAGCGGCGGCGGGCTACCTGATCCTCTGGTCGATCTATCAGCTGTTCAAGCTCGTGACCGGCAAGGAGGGCATGGGCTACGGCGACTTCAAGCTGCTCGCGGCGCTCGGCGCGCTGCTCGGCTGGCAGGCGCTGCCGATGGTGATTCTGCTCTCCTCCCTGGTCGGTGCCGTCGTCGGCCTCGCGATCATCCTCGTCACCGGGCGAAGCCGCGACATCCCGATCCCGTTCGGGCCGTATCTGGCCGCCGCCGGCTGGATCGCGATGCTCTGGGGCGAGGAGCTCGGCGCCCGGTACGACGCGTTGTTCTTCTGAGCGAGCTCGCGCGGGAGAGCGAGGGGAAAGTGCCACAATGGTGCGCATGCTCCTCATCGGCCTGACCGGCGGCATCGCCAGCGGCAAGACTCTCGTCTCCGATCGCTTCGCCTTCCACGGCGTCCCCGTCGTCGACGCCGACCTGCTCGCCCGCGAGGTCGTCGCGCCGGGGAGCCGGGGTCTGAACGCGCTGATCACGCACTTCGGCACGGCCATCCTGACGCCGAAGGGCGAGCTCGACCGGGCGGCGCTCCGGCGGCTGATCTTCGCCCACCCGCCGGATCGGGAGATCGTCGACACGACCTTGCACCCGCTGATCCGGGAGCTGTCCGAGCGCCGGATCGGGGAGGCACAGGCGGCCGGGCACTCGTACGCCGTCTACGCGGTGCCGCTGCTCGTCGAGACCGGTCAGGAGGGCCGGTTCGACCGAGTCCTCGTCGTCGACGTACCGGAGTCGGTGCAGCTCGAGCGACTCCTCGCCCGCGACGGCTCGAGCGAGGAGCAGGCTCGCGCCATCCTCGCGGCGCAGGCGACGCGCGCAGCGCGGCTCGCGGTGGCAGACGACGTCATCGTCAACGACGGCACGCTCGAGACGACGCTTGCCGAGGTGGACGAGCTGCACGCTCGCTATACGGCACTGGCGAGCGCGGCGCGGTCCTGACGAGCCGTTCGATCGCCTGCAGAGCGTGCGGGTGAACGCCTCGGTAGCGGCGCGGTCCGGCTCAGCCGGGCGCCGAGAGCTCGAGGCCGTCGACGCCCGTATCGAAGGCGACGCCTTCGCCCGACAGCGCGCGCAGCCGCTCGACGATGCGATGGCCTTCCCCGCAGGCCGGGTCGAGCAGCGCTATCTGGTTGTCCGCGTCGCGCTGCACGGGCGCGACGCGCACGCGCCGCACGCCGCCGTCCGCGACGTCGAGCCTCAGCAGTAGCCCGTCGAGGTTCCTCCCGCGCATCTTCGGCCAGTCGAACACGAAGTTGCCTATGCTGAAGAAGATCGGTCGGCCGAGGTGGAACTCGATCGGCTGCAGCACATGGGGGTGGTGCCCGATCACCGCGTCGGCGCCTGCCTCGACGGCGGCGCGCCCGAGCGTACGCTGGTACTCGATCGGCTCGGACGAGCTCGACACGCCCCAGTGGCACGAGACGATGACGATGTCCGCCGCGCGCCGGGCCGCCGCGACGTCGGCACGCAGGCCCTCGAGCTCCTCCGGTTCGACGAAGGTGACGATGTCGGGCGCTGCACCCGGCATCTCCAGCGCCCGGCGGCCCGGAGCGTAGGCGGTGCGCGCGCGCAGCACGGCGGTACCCGCTCGATCCGCCTCGGCAGCGTGTGCCGAGGGCCAGAACACCGAGGTGTAGCTCAGGAAGGCGATGCGCGTGCCGCGCCGCTCCACGATCGCCGGGGCGCGTGCCCGCGCGCGGTCGCCGCCGATGCCGGCGAACGCGATGCCCGCCTCGGTCAGCACCGCCGCGCTGGCCTCGACCGCGTGGTTCGGGTAGGAGACGTTGCTCGCGCAGCCCACCGCGTCGATGCGGACGCTCGTGAGCGCCTCGACCATGCGCGGTCCCGAGTGGCGCCAGCGCAGCTTGTGGGGGATGTCCGGGTCGGACGGATCGTCCGAGGGCGGCGCCAGCAGTCCTTCGAGGTGGCAGAAGCGCACGTCGGCGGCGGCGAACACCTCCCGAACGCCGTCGAACGCCGTCCGCGGATCGTCGCGTTCCTGGACGTTCGTCTCGCCGGCGATCAGCAGCCCGAGCTCCGAGGCGTGGCGGGAGGCGAGCAGCGTGGTGCCGAGAGAGGGCGCTGGCATGAGTGTTCCTCCTCGGGGATCAGCGAGGCTCGCGCGGCGCATCGAGCAACGGGCGGGCGGACGCCACTACGCCGGCGAGGCGCCACGGGGTGGTGAGGGCCGCGGACTCACTGATCGACGAACGAGCCGTCGAGGTGTGGGCGCATGCGGATCTCGCGCTCGACCTTCGGTGTGGAGCGCGCCGCGTCGGTCAGCCGGCCCCCGAGACCCGGCGCGCTCGGGATGCGAACGAAGCCGTCGACCGTCTCCGGCTGCCAGTCGACCAGCGCCGCGCCGCGCAGCCGATCGGTGGCCTCGTCGCTGTCCGCGGTCAGCGTGACCAGCGGGTACTCCTGGATGGCGAAGTTCGGGATCGCGGCGTCGAGGTGCAGGCAGGCGAGCAGCGAGACCGGCGAGAGCGGGTTGTGGGGCACCACCCGCACGTCGAAGGCCTCGGCGAGGGCGGCGATCTTGCGCGCCCCGGTCAGCCCGCCGCACAGGCACACCGAGACCCGCGCGTAGTCGATGGCGCCGCGCTGGATGTGCGCCTGGAACTGATACAGCGAGAAGAAGCGCTCGCCGGTGGCGAGCGGGATGCCGACCGCGTCGGCGACGCGGCCCATCGACTCGACCGAGGTGGGCGCGATCGGGTCCTCGTAGAACATCGGTCGGAACGGGGCGATCTCGCGGGCGAAGTCGACGGCCTCGGCGGGCGTCAGCCGGCGGTGGATCTCCACGCACAGGTCGATGTCCGAGCCGAGCGCCT
>Ga0114952_1001214_pt1 | contig 22526 bp, 18 predicted proteins | sample SidtaG_2_FD_87303 | JGI IMG/M metagenome (GOLD analysis project Ga0114952, IMG submission 87303) | Marine algal microbial communities from Sidmouth, United Kingdom - Sidmouth_Asex2 metaG | ecosystem: Host-associated > Algae > Red algae > Unclassified | place: Sidmouth, United Kingdom | collected...
CGGCAGGGCGGCGTGTCCGCCGATCATGTGCCGAACGTGGAGCTTGGCGGTGTCGTTGTCGGTCATGTCGAGGACGTCGAGGCCGGCCTCGCGGAGTTTCTCGAGCAGCCGCTCGCGCTCCTCGAGCCCACCGCTGATCTCGACCCCGACGAACACCTGCGCCGACAGCGGATCGCTGTAGCGGTAGTTGAACTCGGTGATGCTGCGTCGCCCGAGCGTCTCGCAGAAGCGGAGGTAGCTGCCCGGCTCCTCGGGAATGGTGACCGCGAACAGCGCCTCGCGGCTCTCGCCGATCTCGGCGCGCTCGGCGACGTGGCGGAGGCGGTCGAAGTTGATGTTCGCCCCGCTCGAGACGGCGATGAAGGTCTGCCCCCGCGCATCGTGCTCTCGCGCCCAGCGCTTCATGCCGGCGACGGCCAGGGCGCCGGCGGGCTCGACCAGCGTGCGCGTCTCGTTGAACATGTCCTTGATCGCCGCGGACATCTCGTCGACGCTGACGAGCACCACCTCGTCGAGCAGATCTCGGCAGAGAGCGAAGGTCGCCTCCCCGGCCCGCTTGACGGCGACGCCATCGGCGAAGAGCCCGACCGTCGGGAGCGTCACGAGCTCCCCGGCGGCGAGCGCGTCGTGCATCGAGGCCGCCTCCACCGGCTCCACCCCGACGATGCGCACCTCGGGGCGGAGGTACTTCATGTAGGCGCAGATGCCGGCGGCGAGACCACCCCCACCGACCGGCACGAAGACGACGTCGAGGGGACCGGGGTGCTGGCGGCAGAGCTCGACGGCGACGGTGCCCTGACCGGCGATCGTGTCGGGGTGATCGAACGGGTGAATGAACGGGTAGCTCTCTCGCTCGCCGAGGGCGAGGGCGTGTCCGAGCGCCGTGTCGAAGTCGTCCCCGTGCAGCACTACCTCCCCCTCGAGCGCGCGCACGGCGTCCACCTTGATCGAGGGCGTGGTCACCGGCATGACGATGACGGCGCGGATACCGAGCTCGCGCGCGGCGAGCGCGACGCCTTGGGCGTGGTTGCCGGCCGAAGCGGCGACGACGGCTGCCAGCGTCCGGCCCGCGACCGCCTCGGCCGCGAGCAGACGGTGGATGCGGTTGAACGCGCCGCGACACTTGAACGAGAAGATCGCCTGCTCGTCCTCGCGCTTGAGCAGCACGGTGTTGTCGGTGCGAGCGGACAGCAGCGGAGCGGCGTGCAGCCGGGTCTCGACGCTGACATCGTAGACGCGGGCCGAGAGGATTCCCTTGACGTATTCTTCGTGGAGCGCTTTCATGCGTTCTCTTCGTGGAGCGCCCGGTTCGGCTCCGTACGGCGCCCGGACCGAGGGCGGCCCGTCGGCGTGAGCCCGCCAATGTACCCGAACGCGCCCTGAAAGCGCCCCTTCCTCCTCGACACGACCCGAACCGACTCGATGCACAAAGATTCCGGCGAGGCGGGTAAGCGAGCGGCGGCGCTCGCCGCGCTCGAGCTCGTGCGCGACGACACCCTCCTCGGCGTCGGCTCCGGTTCCACCGTGGACTTCTTCATCGAGGCGCTCGGTACGTCCGGGCGGCGCCCGAGGGGCGCCGTCTCGAGCTCTGAGGGCACGTCGCGACGTCTCGGGGCGGTCGGTATCGACGTGCTCGATCTGAACATGACCGGGGAGCTCGAGCTCTACGTCGACGGGGCCGACGAGGCGGACCCGTCGCTTCGTCTGATCAAGGGCGGTGGGGGAGCGCTGACGCGGGAGAAGATCGTCGCCGCGGCCAGCCGCAAGTTCGTCTGCATCGTCGACGAGGGCAAGCACGTGGACGTGCTCGGCGACTTCGGCGTGCCGCTCGAGGTCATCCCGATGGCGCGAAGCCATGTCGCCCGCGAGATCGTCCGACTCGGTGCCGACCCCGAGTACCGTGAAGGCGCCCTGACCGACAACGGCAATGTCATCCTCGACTGCTACGGCTTCCACATCGAGGACCCGCTCGCCCTCGAGGCGCGGCTGAACGGGCTCGCCGGCGTGGTCAGCTGCGGGCTGTTCGCCGCACGCCCGGCCGACGCGCTGATCGTCGGCTTCGCCGACGGACGCATCGAGACGATCGAGGGCCGGAGCGCCCGGGTCGACCGGGAGGAGGGCTGACGATCCGACCCGAGGCTCCCCGAAGCCTCGACCTTCGGCCCCACGGCGCTCTTGCGAGGCCTTCGCCTCGCCCTTCGCGTCGAGCGTGGCGTCGAGCGGTTACGTCCTGTTCACGACGGCGGAGGGGTCGAGACGAGAACCGGCGCCCGCGTCCTCCTCGTCTTCCCTGCCCGAGGCGTGTGCCGTGGTCTCGGCGGCGCGCTCCAGCGGTAACCGTAGCATCACGCGGGTACCGTGTCCGGGCACGCTCGTCGCCTCGACCTCGCCGGCGTGCTGGCGTACCACACGGGCGACGAAAGCGAGCCCGAGCCCCGTCCCCTTGATCCGTCCGGCCACACGCGCATCGCGCCGAAAGCGCGTGAACAGCTCGCCGATGACGCCAGGATCGATGCCGATCCCGTCGTCCTCGATCTCGAGCTCGGCCTCCTCGCCCGCGCGCCGCAGGCGCACGCGCACCTGCGCCCCTTCCGGAGAGTACTTGATCGCGTTGCCGAGAAGATTGCTCACCGCACGCTGGAGCGAGCCGACATCTCCGCTCACCCACAGCTCCTCGTCGACGTAGTCCACGTCGAAGTCGATATCTCTCGCGCGCGCCTGCGGAAGCAGCTCGGCCAGAGCGTGATCGAGCACCGCGTCGAGCAGAACCTCGCTGAACCGCTCCTCACGAAGCGAATCCGCTCGGGCGACATCGAGCAGATCGTCCATCATCGCGAGGCTGTGGCGGATGTTGTCCTGGACGCTCGCCGAGCGCTCGGTCACCGCCTCCTCGACGGCCCCCGAACGGCCTTCGTCCTCCTCCTCGAGCTGCATCAGCGCCGAGACCAGCGGTGAGCGCAGATCGTGGGAGAGGTAGTCGACGAGCTCGGTCCGCGCCCGCTCCGCGCTCCGGATCTCGGAGACATCGATGACGCTCGCGCAGATCAGCCGCCGAGACAGGCTGTCGCCGATGGCGCTGAAGTTGACCACCAGCGCCCGCTCGCCGCTCTCGTGGGCGACCTGCCAGGGCACGCCCTCGAGCACCAGTGCGTCGAAGCGCTCGCGATCGGACGCGCGGCGCTCGTCGGCGATCCCACGCTCGCCCGGATCGTGCCCGATGACCCGGAGAAGATCGATGAGCGCCGCCCGCTCCTCGAGCATCGGCAGCATCTCGTGCACGAGCACGTTGCCGCGTACCCACTCTCCGGCGGGGTTCCAGACCACGAATCCGATCGGCCCGCCGGCGAGCACCGTCTCACTGAACACCTTGACGCTGCGCAGCCAGGCGAGTCGCTCGCGCAGACGTTCGGCGTTGCGCTGCAGCCGCTCGACCGTTCCGCTCGCCCGCGGCTCTCGCGAGCGCGTGCGCACCCGGGCGAGCGAGTCGACGTAGGCGGTGAGCTCGGCGCTCTGCGACGCTCTCTCGATGGTCAGATAGATGCGGAGCTGCCCCGGTGTTCGATAGCGCTTGGCATGGATATCGCCGCGCGCCGTCCATTCGTCGACGAGCGTGCTCTCGCCACCGGACGACGGCGGACGCGCTCCGCCACTGAAGGTCCTGCCGTGAACGGTGAATCGCCAGCCGGCGAGCGGCAGGTGACGCGTGGCGTTGTCGAAGAAGCGTACGAGCGCCTGATCGTCACCCGGGTCGCGGTGGGGGAAGTGCGGCTCGAGCTTCTTCTGCTCGCGTTCGAGGAAGCGGTTGACGAAATCGAGACGGTTGCGGCTCCAGAGCAGGTAGCTCGCGAGAATCGGCACGCTCGCCGACAGCGGCGCGAACCACAGCCGCGCGTGAACGTAGAGCAGGTAGCTCGCGAGGACCGGCAGAAGCGTCCCGACGAGCGCTCCGGGCAACGCCCAGTGCGGCGCCGCTCGCGAGTAGATCAGGAGTATCGGCAACAGCACGAGCAAGGTCGCGAGCGCACCTCCCCAGAGCGGCGCGCGGGTCACGAGCGTGCCGTCGCGGAGCGCGGCGAAGACGTTGGCGTGCACCTCGATTCCCGCCATCGGCTGATCGAGCGCGGAGACCGGTGTCGGTACCATGTCGCCGAGCCCGGTCGAGGTCAGCCCGACGAAGACGATGCGCCCCTCGAGCTCCTCGCGCGCCGTCTCGCCGGCGATGACTCTCGCGGCCGACACTTGCGCGAAGCTGCCGCTCGGTCCGACGAAGGGGACGAACACCTCGTGATCCTGCATCCAGACCGCGGAACGTCCCGTTTGCGGAAAACGCCGTCCCGGCAGGGGGTCGAGCACCGTCGCGTCCGGATCGAGCGCGCTCCGCGTCGCGAGCGCGAGCGTCGGCCAGTGCGGGCGGACGAACCCCGCCTTCAGAGGCACACGGCGCACGATGCCATCGTCGTCGACCGGCAGCACGATGTGCCCGAGATCGCCGACCGCGCGGGTCAGCACGGGCAACGGCAGTCGCTCCTCGACCGCACGGCCCGCGCCGCCGCGCTCGACCAGCACCGGCAGGACCGACTGCGGCAGGCTTCCGATGGCCTCGGCGAGCCGCTCGTCGCTCGCCTCTCGCACCGCCGGTTCGAGGTAGAGGATGTCGATGGCGGTCGCCCGCGCGCCGTGCCGGGCAAGCGCTTCGAACAGCGACGACTGCTGCTCCCGTGACCACGGCCAGCGACCGAGCCTCGCGAGGCTGTCCGGATCGATCGCGACGATGACGATGTCGTCCGGCGGCGTGCGCTGCTGCAGCCGCACCCAGCCGTCGTGCAACAGCCGATCGACCTTGCGCGTCGCCTCGAGCCAGCCGAGCGCCGCGCTCGCGCCGAGCAGAAGGCAGAGAAAACCGAGCAGCCAGCGCGGTGTCACCCTGCGGAGCGTGCTCTTGCGCGCCGCTCTTGCTCGGCGACCGCTCACGAACCGCTCAATCCGAGCTCGAATGCTCCTCGAGACGGTAGCCATGCTGGTAGATCGAGGTGAGCTTCCAGCGCTCGGAGGCGAGCAGACGGAGCTTCTTGCGCAGCCGGCTCGCATGGGTGTCGATGGTGCGCGTGTTCAGCTCGGCCGAGGTGCCCCAGACGGACGTGAGGAGGTGCTGACGGGAGAGCACCCGGCCGCGGTTCCTGAACAGAAACAGCGCGAGCTCGTACTCTTTCTCGGTCAGGCGCACGGGCTCGCCGTCGAGACGGACTTCGCGCACGGTGGTATCGAAGGTGTACGGTGGGCACTCGAGAATCTCGCTCTCCGGCTGGGCGCGGCGCGCGAGCGCGTAGAGCCTGGCGATCAGCTCGTGCTGCCGGACCGGCTTGGCGAGATAGTCGTCGGCACCGGCGCGCAGCGCCTTGACGATATCCTCCTCTTCCTGACGTGAGGTGACGAAAATCACCGGCACATCGCTGGTCAGCGTGCGGCGGATCCAGTGCAGCACCTCGAGGCCGGAGCTGCCGCTCTCGAGCGTCCAATCGAGCACGACGACATCATAGCTCGACCTCCTGAACGCCCTCTGGAATTCCTCCGCCGTGGCGAAGGCCCCGCAGTGATAGCCCTTGCCCTCGATCCACCGTCGAACACGGGCCGCCTGCTCCTCACTGTCCTCGAGCAACGCGATACGCAGGTTCTGGCGTTCGGACATCGTCAAGACTTCGACCTCTCCATCGCGCGAAGTGTCCTCCATGCGGCCGGGGAGCGCAACGTCACTGCCGGCACGCGACGAGCACCGGGGCGGAGAGTTCACAATGAGGACAAGGACAATGAGGACAAGGGTGGCAGGCCTGCGCGACCCGATCGGTGAGAAAAAGTCAATTCTTCGGCGATCGGGGCTCGTCTGGCGGTGACGAGGGCAGCGACGAGGGCAGCGACGAGGGCGGCTCCTCGAGCGCACGCAGTCCCCGCTGGTCGAGCGCCGCGAGCAGCACGTCCACCCGCCCCCGGCCCGGGATCTCGAGCGCGGGGTCGAGATCGACGAGCGGGCGCAGCACGAACGCTCGCAGCGTCACGCCCGGGTGTGGCAAGACGAGATCAGGCGTGTCGAGCACGAGCTCGCCGTAGCGAAGGAGGTCGAGATCGAGCGTGCGCGGACCCCAGCGTACCGCCGTGCGCACGCGCCTGGCCTCGCGCTCGATGCGCTGGAGCTCGACGAGCAGCGCCATCGGCGTCAGCACGGTGACGAAGGTGCCGACCGCGTTGACGTAGTCCGGCTGGTCGATCGGACCCATCGGCTCGGTCTCGTAGAGCGGCGAGCGGATCAGCGCGCCGTCGCTCGAGAGCGCTGCCAGCGCCGTGAAGGCCGCCTCGATCTGGCCGACGCGATCACCGAGATTGGCGCCGAGGCCGATGTGTACGCGTGTCCCGGACGACATGCGCGCCGGTCCCCTCAGCCCTCGCCACCGGGCGTACGGCCCCGATCACCACCTGGACGCCGGCGGCGGCGGCGGCGCTTCTTCTTCGGTGCGGCCTCGCCACCTTCGGCGGGTACGCGCTCACCCCCGTCGTCACCTCCTCCTTCGCCGCCGACCGTCGAGCCCGCCCGTGGGGTCTCCGCCGGAGGCTCCTGGTCGGTCCGCGCGATCGGTGTCCCGTCACCCACGTCCCCGTCGCGATGCCCCCCCGAGGACGCCTCCCGGTCCGACTCCCCTTCGGATGCGCCACCGCGGCGCCTGCCACCGCGTCGCCGGCGCCGTCCCCCTCCGCCGGATCCGGGGCGCTCGATCGGCTCCTCGGACGGCACCGGCGGGAGCTCCGCCGACTCGCCGACGGCCCCATCGCCCCAGAGCCCCGACACCGGTACCCGCTCGGCCGCCGCCTCCTCCCGCTCGGCCGCCTCCATCTCCTGCACGTCCGTCCACCACTCGGCGCTACCCGAGAGCCGCTCGTCGACGCGCGCACGCAGACACAGGAAATCGTAGGCGGCGCGGAAGCGTCTTTGATCGAGGAGCGCCAGCGCTCGCCGACCGCGATAGCGCTCGAGTCGCGGCTGCATGTGCCAGATCTCCTTCATCGGCCCGGAGAAGCGACGCGGGATCGAGATGACCTTCAGCTGCCGTGCCAGCACCCGATCGCTCGCCTCCTGCAGCGCCTCGTGCAACGGGACACCGGCGGCGCAGTCGGCCCTCGCTTGTTCCTCGACATCGGGCCAGAGCATGAAGGCGAGCAGGTAGGCAGGGGTGATCGGCTTGCCCTGGGCGACCCGTCTGTCGGTGTTGGCGAGCGCGGCGTCGAGCATCGTGCGCAGCGTCGCGTCGTCGCCACCGAGGCGCCGTTCGAGCATCGGGAACAGGTAGCCGAGCAGCTCGTGCTCGATCACGGCGGCGAAGCTTCGCTCGGCATAGCCCCCCTGAAACAGCTTGAGCACTTCCTCGAACAGACGGGCGGGCGGCGTGTGACGAAGCTCGGGGGCGACTTCGCGCATCGCCGCGAGCGTCGCCGGCTCGATCGAGAAGCCGAGCTTGGCTGCCAGACGTACGGCACGCAGCACCCGTACCGGGTCCTCCTCGCAACGCGTCAGCGGGTCGCCGATCAGACGGATCACCCCGCGTTCCAGGTCTTCGAGTCCGCCCGCTTAGGCGACCACCGAGAGGTCGGCGATGTTGTAGTACAGCGCGTTGACCGAGAAGTCTCGCCGCCGCGCGTCCTCGGCGATCGAACCGAACACGTTGTCGCGCACGATCCGACCCGACGCTCCCACCTCGCCCCCCTCGCCCTTGTCATGGGCGGCGCGGAAGGTCGCCACCTCGATGATCTCGCGCCCGAACACCACGTGCACGAGCCGGAAGCGTCGCCCGATGATGCGCGAGTTCCGAAACAGCGCGCGCACGTCCTCGGGGCTCGCGTCCGTGGCGACATCGAAGTCTTTCGGTGCGATGCCGACGAGCGCATCGCGCACGCCGCCACCGACGAGGTAGGCACCGAAGCCGCCCTCGTGCAAGCGTTCCAGCACCTTCAGGGCCGAGCGGCTGAAGGCGGCGCGCGAGACCGAATGCTCGCCCCGCGGCACGACCCGCGGACCGGCCCCACTCTCCGCGAGGCCTCCGTCGACACCCCCACCCTCGCCCTTGCCGGGGTTTCGCCCGGCCCGTCGACCCGCTCGCTTGCCGGGATTCTTTCGCCCGGCCCTCGCGGCGCGCCCGCCTTCGCCGTCGCTGCCCCCGGCGGACCGATCCTGATCATCGCCGATCGGGTTCTCGACGCGCTCATCGTCTTCACGTCCGCCGTTCCCGCTACCTTCGGGGGTCTCGGACGATACCGCGGTCGACGGATCAGCCTTGTCGCGCTCGGCACCGAGCAGCGAACGGGTCTTCTTGATCGCGGACCGTGACAGTCCGCCCAGACGCTTGAGCAAGCGATTCTCCGTTGGTGGAACACTTCTCCGAGACCGGCCCCATCCCGCTCGAACCGGTTCGCTCAATCCGCGGCCGTCCCGTCCGTGTCGTTCCTGTTCTGGAAGCGAATGATCTGCCGCCGCTGCTTCTTGTTCGGACGCCCCTCACCGGCGAGCCCGAGCCGGGCCTCGCGGTCGGCGCGCAGCCGTGCGGCGAGCGCCCGACGCCGCTCGACACTTGCCTCGGACTCCGCGTACAGCCCCTGCGCCTCGATCGCCGGACGGCGCTCGTCGCTCAGCGCGAGCACCGTGACCTCGAACTCGTAAGGCCCCTTCTCGATGCGCAGCATGCAGCCGGGGGAGATCACCCGAGAGGGCTTGATACGTTGACCGTCGACTTGCACACGGTTCTTCGACACCGCGTCCGAGGCCATGCTACGCGTCTTGAAGAAGCGTGCCGCCCACAGCCACTTGTCGACGCGAAGCTTCGCTGACGTGGCAGACTCCTCCCTCATCGACCCATCGCGCTCGCCGATCCGTGAAATGCCATGTCTACCGGAGCTCCGTCAGGGACGGGCTCTACGTCTACGTCGCCGTCACCGACGGAGAGTCGGCTGTTCCCTCGACCACCGAGCCCGAGCCGAGCCCTTCCGGGCTGGCCGCCCTGCCCGCCCCCGTACGTCGGCAGCTCGGCCGGGCGGAGCTCGCGATGACGCTCGAGCTCGACCGAAGCCGGAAGCTCGGCCAGGGGAACGTCGAGGAGGTTCTCTCGAACCTCGCGAAGCAGGGCTTCCACGTGCAGATGCCGCGCGATATCGAACCGGAAGTCAGACGTATCGCCCGGGAGACGAGCGACACCACGCCCGGACCGAGCGCCGTCGACGGGTCGAGCACCATCGGGGCGAGGGACGGCACGCCCACGAACGGCGGCCCCGGCCTCGAGCGCCCCGTGAAGCGCGACCGACCGGACGGCGACTGAGCGGCGTCCGCGGTTCAGGGTGTCGGCGCCGTCCGCAGCGGGCCCGACTGCGAGGCGAACCAAGCGGCCAGATCGGCGATGTCCTGATCGCTCAGCGGCGCGGCGAACCCGGCCATGATCGCGTTCTGGCGCGCGCCCGAGCGGTAGCTCTGCAGCGCGTGCTCCAGATAACTCGGATACTGGCCCGCGAGCGTCGGATAGCTCGGATCGGCGCCGATGCCGTCCGCGCCGTGACAGGCGACACAGGTGGCAGCCTTCTCCTGACCGGCCTTCGGGTCACCGTCCGCGCGCGAGACGAGCGGCGCGGCGGCGAACGCGATGAGCAACGGGAACGTGACGAGAAAGGATCGGGTCATGGCGACGGTTGCCCCTGAGCGGCGAACCACGCCGCGATGTCCTCGATGTCCTGATCGGTCAGGAGAGCGGCGTTCGACTGCATCGTCTGGTGATCGCGCGTCTTGGCCCGGTAGGCCTGGAGGGCGATGATCAGGTATTGCTCGCTCTGCCCGGCGATGCGCGGCACATGGTACGTCGGGTAGCTGTTGACGTAGTGCTCGACGCCATGACACCCGAGGCAGGTGTACGCTTTGACGGCACCGGCCGCAGGGTCGCCGGCCGCGAGCGCGACGGCCGGCACGCCGCCGAGCAGAAGCGTCGCGCCGAGCAACGCCCGCCTCAGCGAACAGTGTGGTGCGGTCGGTTTCATTGACGGCCTCGGATATCGGATGGAGATCGGCGGGAGGGGACGTACGGCTGCGCTAGTCTAGCCCCTGATACCGACCGCGCCAACCGCCCGGACCATCCGCTCCGCCGCTCGGGCACGAACCGCCCGTCCCCGGAACCTCTCGCCCGGCACCGGACCCGAAGGGCGGGCTGTCGCCCAACGACGCTCAATCGGGGCGCAGCGCGACGAACATCTCGTTCATGCGCCGCACGAACCCCGCTCCGTCCTCGAGCTGTCCGCCCTCGGCGAGCAGCGCCTGATCGAGCAGTAGACGCGACCAATCGGCGAAGCGCTCGTCGTCCTGCTCGGTATCCATCAGGGCGACGATCGGATGGGTCGGGTTGACCTCGAGCACCGGCTTCGACGAGGGCACCTCGTGCCCGGCCTGCTTCAGGAGCTGCTGCATGTGCAGCGCCATGTCCTGCTCGCCGAGCACGACGCAGGCGGGCGAGGAGGTCAGACGAGTGGAGGGGCGAACATCGCTCGTCTCCTCGGCGAGCACGCCCTTGATGCGCTCGATCGTCGGGGCCACATCGGCGGCGCGTTTCTCCTTCTCGGCCTTCGTCTCGTCCGATTCGGGCTCGACACCGTCGATGCCGGAGAGATCGAGATCGCCCTTGGCGATCGAGGCGAAGCTCTTGCCCTCGTACTCCTGGAGGTAGGACATCATCCACTCGTCGACACGGTCGTGCATCAACAGCACTTCGATGCCCTTGTCGCGGAAGATCTCGAGATGCGGGCTGTTCCTCGCCGCCTTGTAGCCGTCGGCGGTGACGTAGTAGATCTTCTCCTGCCCCGGCTTCATGCGCGTGAGGTAGTCGTCGAGCGAGGTCAGCGCACCCTCCTCGTCGGCATGGGTGGAGTCGAAGCGGTAGAGCTTGGCGACCCGCTCGCGATTGGCGAAGTCCTCCCCCGGGGCCTCCTTCAGACATGCCCCGAATTCCTTCCAGAACGCGAGGTACTTCTCGGCATCGTTCTCGGCGAGCTTGCCGAGCATGTCGAGCACGCGCTTGACCGACGCCCCGCGGATGGTGTCGATGATCTTGTTGTTCTGCAGGATCTCCCGCGAGACGTTCAGGGGGAGATCGTTGCTGTCGACGAGCCCGCGGACGAAGCGCAGGTAGCGCGGCATCAGCTTCTCGGCCTCGTCCATGATGAACACGCGCTGCACGAACAGCTTGATGCCGTGCGGCTGGCGGTTGCCGTCGTAGAGATCGAACGGGGCGCGCTTGGGGACATAGAGGAGCGAGGTGTACTCCTGCGTGCCCTCGACGCGGTTGTGCGCCCAGAGGAGCGGATCCTCGTAGTCGTGGCAGACTTGCTTGTAGAACTCGCGGTACTCCTCGTCGGTGATCTCCGACTTCGGGCGCGTCCAGAGCGCGGAGGCGGCGTTGACCTGCTCGAGCTTCTCGGCGTCGGACGCTTCGCGTTCCTCGTCGGCGACGGAGTCATCGCTCTGCGCCTCGCCCTCGTCGGCTTCCTCCGGAGAGAGAGGCGCCTGCGCCGGCATCATGATCGGGAAGGTGATGTGATCGGAATACTTCTTGATGATCGAGCGCAGCTGCCAGTCGCGCGCGAACTCCTTCGCCTCCTCCTTGAGGTACAACACCACTTCGGTGCCGTGAGTGGCCTTCTCGATCTCGGCGAGCGTGTAGCCGCCACTCCCGTCCGATTCCCAGCGGGTGCCGTGCGAGGGCGGATCCCCCGCCCGCCGAGTGATCAGCACCACGCGCTCGGCCACCACGAAGGCGGAGTAGAAACCGACGCCGAACTGCCCGATCAGCTTCGCGTCGGTCTTTTGGTCCCCGGTCAGGGACTCGAGAAACTGCTTCGTGCCGGACTTGGCGATCGTGCCGATGTTCGCCACGACCTCGTCGCGCGTCATGCCGATACCGGTGTCGGCAACGGTGACCGTACCGAAGGCGCCGTCACCGGCCTCCTCGTCACCGGAGACGACGATGCGCGGGTTGCCCTCGCCGCTGGCGATGGAGTCGTCGGCCAGGGCGGCGAAGCGCAGCCTGTCGCAGGCATCGGAGGCGTTCGAGATCAGCTCGCGAAGGAAGATCTCTCGATTGCTGTAGAGCGAGTGGATCATCAGCTGCAGCAGCTGGTTGACCTCGGCCTCGAAGGCCATTCGCTCGGTCGCGGGCGCCTCCCCGGGGCCCCCGGCCGTCGCGGCCTCCGCCACGTTCTCGTCGCGCGTCTCGCTCGGGGTCTCGTCGCTCATGCCGTCGTGCTCCGGATGATTTCGGTGAACGGGGAATTCGTCAGATGGATCGGGCGCCCCGTACGATCCGAGGCGACTCCAGCCAGGACGATCCAACCAAGGCGGCTCCGGTCAGGGCAGCTCCGGTCAGGGCAGCTCCGGGCCGACCGGGGTAGCTCCTCGAGGTGATCGAGGACAGCTCCGAAGAGCCCGCTCCGGGCCGATCGCCTCGGGTATTGGTGCCGGAGATGAGGGCCGGAGGCGGAAAGTCAAGCCTTGAGCTTCTCCTTGATACGCGCGGCCCGCCCGCTGCGTCCGCGCAAGTAGTAGAGCTTGGCGCGGCGCACGTCGCCGCGGCGCTTGACCTCGATGCTCGCCACGAGCGGGCTGTGGGTCTGGAAGACGCGCTCGACGCCCTCGCCGTGAGAGATCTTGCGCACCGTGAAAGCGGAGTTCAAACCGCGGTTGCGGCGGGCGATGACGACGCCTTCGAAAGCCTGCAGACGCTCGCGCTCCCCTTCCCTGACGCGCACCTGTACCACGACGGTGTCGCCGGCCGAGAAGGACGGTACCTCCCGCGTCATCTGCTCGGCGTTGATCTCTTCGATGATCCTGCTCATGTTCCCGACTCGCTCGCGTTGGCCTCCGGGCGCACTGTCGCCGCCTCGAGGCGTTGTAGAAATCTCTCGTCCGCGTCGTCCAGGCGCGCTCTCGCGAGCAGCTCCGGACGCCGCACCCTCGTTCTCGCCAGCGCCTGCTCGCGCCGCCAGCGAGCGATCTTCGCGTGATCACCCGACAGCAGCACGGACGGCACCGTGCGCCCTTCGTACGTTTCCGGCCGCGTCCAATGCGGGCAATCGAGCAGCCCCTCGTCACCGAACGAATCCTCTTCCGCCGAGCGCGCGTCCCCCAGCACGTTCGGCACCAGTCGCGCGACCGCATCGATGATCGCGAGCGCGGCGAACTCGCCGCCCGAGAGCACGAAGTCGCCGAGCGAGACCTCCTCGTCGAACTCCTCCTCGACGACACGCTCGTCGAAGCCCTCGTAGCGTCCCGCCACGAGCACCAGGGAGCCGTGCCGCACCCACTGCCGCGCGAGCCTCTGGTCGAACACCCGCCCCTGGGGCGAGAGCCCCACCACCGGCGCGTCCGGGAATCGCTCGCGCAACGCGCGGATCGCCCCCGACAACGGCGCCGGCATCATGACCATCCCCGGCCCGCCGCCGAAGGGGCGCCCGTCGACGGTGCGGTGCGTGTCGTTCGCGTGCGTGCGCGGGTTCTCCGAGCGCACCTCGATCAGCCCGCGCACGATCGCTCGGGAGAGCACACCGTGCGAGAGCGCGTCCCGGATCAGCTCCGGGAACAGCGTGACGAGACCGAAGCGCATGCCCCCGAGCCGCTCAGTAGTCCGGATCCCAATCGACCGTGACGAGGCGCTCGGTCGAGGTGTCGACCGCGACGATGACATCGGGGGCCACCCACGGGATCAGAATCTCCGCACCGGGTTTCGCACCGGGACGCTCGTCGGAGACGACGACGATGTCGTTGGCCCCCGTCTCGAACAGCCGCCGCACCGTGCCGAGCGTCGTTCCCTCCACCGTTGCGACCCTCAAGCCGATGAGATCAGTCCAGTAGTGCTCGCCGGGCCGCGCCGGCGGTAGATCTTCCCGCCGCACCGCCACCTCGGCGCCGATCAACGGCGCGGCGCTCTCGCGATCGTCGATCCCCTCGAGCCGCACGATGACCGTCTTGCCCTGCAAACGCCCTTCGAGCACGTCGACGTGTCGCCATTCGCCTTCGCCCTGCCGAAGCCACCAGCGGGCGTAGGTCGTGATGTTCTCGCGCGGGTCGGTGTCCGAATGAACCTTCAGCCAACCGCGCAGGCCATGATGGGACGTGAGGCGCCCGAGAGTGACCAGGGACTCCACTGCAGCTTCCTCGCTGATGCCGCCTTCGGCAGCCACGTCCGTCGCGCCTGTCGTACGGCCCGCCGCAGCGAGCCCCTTCCTCGAGTCAGGCGGCCGCCGCGCTCTCGTCGGCCGCCCGCGCCTTGCGGTGGCTCTTGACGATCTTCGACACTCTCTCGCTCATCTGCGCACCGTTGTCGACCCAGTAGTCGATACGCCCGAGATCGACGGCGAGCGAGACCGCGTCACCCCGCGCGACCGGGTTGTAGTACCCGAGGCGCTCGATATAGCGGCCGTCACGGCGGGCGCGGCTATCGGTCGCCACGATATGGTAGAACGGCTGCTTCTTGGCGCCGCCGCGCGACAGGCGGATGGTGACCATGGTGAGTCTCGTGATTCTGACGGTGGACGGGTCGAAACCGCGCAGTCCAGGTTGCGCGGGCCTAAGGCACGCGGTCCGGGACGTACCCCGAGGTACGGGAGCGCGGCCAGCCGGTTAACTCGTCATTGTACAGGAGCTGGAGTCGTTTGCGCCAGCGTCTCCTCCCGCCGATCAGCCGTAGGCGAGCGAGCTCGCCAGCCAGCGCTCGGAGACCGTCAGCGGCTCGTCGCGGCGCGCGACGTAGTCGAGCACCTGCCCCTTCGAGACCTTGCCGAGCCCGAAGTAGCGGCTCTCGGGGTGTGCGAAGTAGAGTCCGCTGACGGAGGACGCCGGCAGCATGGCGAGGCTCTCGGTGAGGGAGATGCCCGCGTTCCCGAGCGGGTCGAGCAGACGCCAGATGGCCTCCTTCTGACGGTGATCGGGATTGGCGGGGTAACCCGGTGCCGGACGGATGCCGCGGTAGCGCTCGCGGATCAGGTCGTCGTTGTCGAGCGACTCGCCCGGGGCGTATCCCCAGAGGCTCGTGCGCACCTGGCGGTGGAGGTACTCGGCGAAGGCTTCGGCCAGACGGTCGGCGAGCGCCTTGGCCATGATGCTCGAGTAGACGTCGTTGTCACGCTCGAAGGCATCGACGAGCGAGTCGAGCCCGACGCCGGCGGTGACGGCGAACATGCCGACCCAGTCCTCGACCCCCGTCTTCTCGGGGGCGACGAAGTCCGCCAGCGAGAGGTTCGGCCGCTCGTCGGGGAAGACCCGCTGCTGGCGCAGGCAGTGGACGGTCTCGGCGACCGCCTGCCGGGACTCGTCGGCATAGACCAGGATGTCGTCCCCTCGGGCATTCGCCGGGAACAGCCCGACGACGCCGTTCGCCCGCGTGCAGCCTTCCCGCTCGAAGCGCTCGAGCATCGCGAGCGCGTCCGCGTGCAGGCTCCGCGCCTGTTCGCCCACCGTCGGATCCTTCAGGATGCGCGGGTACTTGCCGCGCAGCTCCCAGGCGTGGAAGAACGGCGTCCAGTCGATGAACGGGATCAGCGTCGCGATCGGCACGTCCTCGAGCACGGTCAGGCCCGGGCTCGCCGGACGCACCACGGGAACCTCCCGCCACTCGCTTCGCAGCCGATTGGCGCGGGCCACCTCGATATCGAGCAGCTCGGTGTCCTGGGTGCGTGCGGCGAAGCGCTTTCGGTAGCGCGCGTAGTCCTCCTCGAGCTCGCCGGCAAAGCGCCGCTTGTGCTCGCGGCTCAGGAGCTGGGTGGCGACCTGGACGCAGCGCGAGGCGTCGACCACGTGCACGACCGGCTCGGCGTAGTGCTCGGAGATCTTCACCGCGGTATGCATGCGCGACGTGGTCGCCCCACCGATCAGGAGCGGCACGTCGAAGTCCTCCCGAGCGAGCTCCTTGGCGACGTGCACCATCTCCTCGAGCGAGGGCGTGATCAGACCGGAGAGTCCGATCAGATCGACCTCACGAGCTCGCGCCTCCTCGAGGATCGTTCGCGAAGGCACCATGACGCCGAGATCGACGACCTCGAAACCGTTGCACTGCAGCACCACGCCGACGATGTTCTTGCCGATGTCGTGCACGTCGCCCTTGACCGTCGCCATGAGCACCCTGCCCGCGCTGGTCGAGCCCGTCGCGTCGGCTTCCATGAAGGGCAGAAGCCACGCCACCGCCTTCTTCATGACGCGCGCCGACTTGACCACCTGCGGCAGGAACATCTTGCCCGCCCCGAAGAGATCCCCGACACGGTTCATGCCGTCCATCAGGGGCCCCTCTATGACGTCGAGCGGACGGTCCATCGCGAGCCGCGCTTCCTCGACGTCCTCCTCGATGTGCGCGTCGAGCCCCTTGACCAGCGCGTGCTCGAGGCGCTCCGCGACGGGCAGCGAGCGCCAGGCGCCGTCCTCGCGCTCGGCGACCTGGCCCGTGCCGCGATAGCGCTCGGCGAGCTCGAGGAGCCGCTCCGTCGCCTCGCCAGTGCGCGCGAGCACCGCGTCTTCGACCGCCTCGCGGAGCTCCTCGGGAAGCTCCTCCATGACCGCGAGCTGACCGGCGTTGACGATACCCATCGACAACCCGGCGCGGATCGCGTGGTAGAGGAACACCGCGTGGATCGCCTCGCGCACGGTGTTGTTGCCGCGGAACGAGAACGAGACGTTCGAGATGCCGCCGCTGACGAGCACGCCGGGCAGCGTCTCGCGGATCCGTCGCGTCGCCTCGATGAAGGCCATGCCGTACTCGTTGTGCTCGTCGATGCCGGTGGCGATGGCGAAGACGTTCGGGTCGAAGACGATGTCGTGCGGGTCGAAGTCGAGCCGCTCGCGCAGGAGATCGTAGGCGCGCGTGCAGATGGCCACCTTGCGCTCGACGCTGTCCGCCTGTCCCTCCTCGTCGAAGGCCATGACGACGATCGCGGCGCCGTGGCGCTGCGCGAGGCTCGCCTGGCGCAGGAACTCCTCCTCCCCCTCCTTGAGGCTGATCGAGTTGATCACGCACTTGCCCTGGAGGCAGTGGAGTCCCGCCTCGATGACCGACCACTTCGAGGAGTCGATCATGATCGGCACACGCGAGATGTCCGGCTCGCTCGCGATCAGGTGCAAAAAGCGCTGCATCGCCGCCTTCGAGTCGAGCAGACCCTCGTCCATGTTGACGTCGATGACCTGGGCGCCGTCCTCGACCTGCTGCCGGGCGACGTTCAGCGCCTCCTCGAAGGCGTTCTCCTTGATCAGGCGCAGAAAGCGCGCCGAGCCGGTCACGTTGGTGCGCTCGCCGACGTTGACGAAAAGGGAGTCGGCGTCGATGGTGCAGGCTTCGAGCCCCGAGAGACGGCAGGCGCCGGGAATCTCGGGGATCTCGCGCGGGGCGTGATCGATGACCGCCTCGCGGATCGCGCCGATGTGCTCGGGGGTGGTGCCGCAGCAACCGCCGATGACGTTGAGGTAACCGCTCCGCGCCCATTCGCCGATCTCGGCGGCCATCTGCTCGGGCGTCTCGTCGTAGCCGCCGAAGGCGTTCGGCAGGCCCGCGTTCGGGTGAGCGCTGGTGAACGTGTCGGCCAGACCCGAGAGCTCCTCGACGTGGGCACGGAGCTGCAGTGGGCCGAGCGCACAGTTGAGGCCGACGAACAACGGGCGAGCATGGCGCACGGAGTTCCAGAAGGCCTCGAGCGTCTGCCCCGAGAGAGTGCGGCCCGAGGCGTCGGTGATCGTGCCCGAGATCGCGATCGGCAGGCGGGTGCCGCGCGCGTCGAAGACGCGCAGCGCGGCGAAGATCGCCGCCTTCGCGTTCAGCGTGTCGAAGACGGTCTCGATCAGGATCAGGTCCACCCCACCCTCGACGAGCGCGTCACAGGCCTCGAAGTAGGCCGCGTCGAGATCGTCGAAGGTGATGTTCCGGAAGCCCGGATCGGCGACGTCCGGAGAGAGCGAGGCGGTGCGGTTGGTCGGCCCGAGGACGCCGGCGACGAAGCGCGGACGATCGGGCGTCTCGCCGCTCGCGGCGTCGGCGGCCGCGCGGGCGAGGCGAGCGCTCTCGACGTTCAGCTCGCGCACCAAAGACGCCATGTCGTAGTCCGCCATCGAGACGGCGTTGGCGTTGAACGTATTGGTCTCGAGGATGTCGGCGCCGGCATCGAGGTAGGCGGTGTGGATGCCCTCGATCAGATCCGGACGGGTCAGTGTCAGGAGATCGTTGTTGCCCTTGAGGTCGGTCGGCCAGTCGGCGAAGCGGGTGCCACGGAAGTCCGCCTCCTCGAGGGCGTGTTGCTGGATCATCGTTCCCATCGCGCCGTCGAGCAGCAGGATGCGATGGGCAAGCTGCTCGCGCAGCCGGGCGTCCGAGGGGGTCGACGGAGGGGTGGAGATCACGGGATGGGCGACGAGTACGGAAGGAGTGAGTCGAAACCTACCACCTTGGGATCAATTTATAAACATATCTTTATGTATCGTGCGAGACGATTCGGAACTCCACACCTTCCGTCGCGACCGCGAGCGGACTCGAGTACCGAGCGGTAGGTCGGCGAGCAGCGAGATCGACATGCAATCCGTATCGAGATCGTCGATCGGGATGCGCGCCCCAGCCGCACCCAACCGTCCCTGGGCGCGGCACGGGGCCGGCGGTGCCCGCTGAACCGCCTGCGGTGCGCCACGATCCATTTGCAATAAATGCAATAAAAATGCCAGTAAATAATTCCTTTTACGACAAGGTGATGTGCCCGGTATCCCGCGAGCCTCTCGACGTCGGATATCCGACCGTGTCGCTTCGATCGAGATCGGAACGAAACGAAGCGAGACGAACTGTCGGGGGGCGGTGTCGGTCGCTTCGCGCTCAGCGTCAATTATCCGGCGATCATGGAGCCTACCCGAAACACGCTCTCCCTCGGACGGCCCGCGTCGAACCGCTTCAAACCCGTTACTCGGGGTCGAGCTCGGCACGCTCTCGACGAGCCCCGTATCGTTGCCGATCACACCCTCGCTCGCCGCGACGAACGGCGGCGAACCTTGAGAGCCCGACCGACGAATTCTTCGCCAATTGCCATACCGATCTCGCTTCGGGCACGTTTGGTGCTCGGTGCTCGAGTCATTCGCTCGAGTCATTCGGTCGTTAGATGCTGAGGAAACGGCGTCGCGCGCGCTCGATCGAGCGCGGAGCCGCAGGTAACGCTGTTCACTCACGCCAGAGAGACGCGATGGGCATCCGTATCAAGCTCCTCATCTGCCTGTTCGTCGCGCTCGTGCCGATCACGGTGGCGAGTGTGTTCACGGTGCACGTCATCGACAAGCGTCTGACGAGCCGGATCGAATCGGGGCTCGAGAACGCACGTCGGCTGGAGGCGGCCCGCATCACCGAGGCGCTCGAGGACTACCGCCGTGACGCGATGAGTCTCGCCGCCGGCGCCCACGTACGTGCCTTCCTCGACGGTCTCGACGCTCACCGCCTAGGCAGGCTGCCCGCCGATGCCGAGATCGGCGGTGTCGACGACTTCGCACCGATCGATCCGGCGGCCGATTGGCCACTGCAGCAGCTCGCGCTGCGTCTGCAGCGCAAGGCTGGCATCGTCGGTTCCGAGGCGGTGGAGCTGCGCATCGTCGATCGTGAGGAGCGCACCCTGGGAGAGTCGATCGGGTTCGGATGGAAGCCGCTCGACCCGAGCCTGATCGGGCGTGCGATGAGCCTGGCCGTGCCGCTCTTCGGCGACGCCCACCGGGATGCCGATGGCCGCCGCCGGCTCGGGTTGGTGGCCCCCGTCTCCGGCGCGCGTGGTTGCATCGTCGGCCCGCTACTGCTCCAGACCCGACTCGGACCCGTCATCGATCTGGTGACCCAGCACGAGGAGCTCGGCCGCTCGAGCGAGGCGCACATCGCCCAGCGGCTGCCGAACGGGGACGCAGGGTTCATCACCGTTCTACGTTTCGACCGTGACGCCGCCTTCGAGCGTACCGTGACGGCCGAGAGCGACGCCCCAATCGTACAGGCGCTCGCCTCACCCGAGGGAAAGGTGCTGCACGCCAAGGACTATCGCGATGTCGATTCGATTCTCGCGATCGAGTCCATTCCCGCGATCGGCTGGGGTCTGGTCGTCAAGATCGACCAGGACGAAGCCTTCGGTCCGCTCGCCAACGCCCGCAGCGCGATTCGGTTCGCCGCCCTGGCCACCGCCCTCTTCATTCTCGTCGGCTCGACGTTCGTCCTGCACCCGCTCGGACGACGCCTGCGCCGTACGGCCGCCGCCGCCCAGCGAATCTCCGACGGTGATCTCACCTCCCGCATCGACGATACCGGCGAGGACGAGATCGGCGAGGTCGCTCGCAGCATCGACAGGCTCGCCGCCGAGCTCGCCGTCGATCGCCGCATGCGCAGCGCCGTCGAGGAGCGACTCCGCCACCAGGCTCAGCACGACGAGCTGACCGGTCTGCACAACCGAATGCGCGCCAACGCCGTCATCGCCGAGCTCGCCGAGATGCCGGAGCGAACCGCCGCGATCGTGTTTCTCGATCTCGACGGGTTCAAGGACGTGAACGATCTCTACGGGCACGCCGCAGGGGACGCGGTGCTGATCGCCATCGCCGGCCGCCTGCGGGGCACCGTGGACAGCCGCTCGACACTCGCCCGCTGGGGAGGGGACGAGTTCGTCGTGGTCCTGCCAGACGGCGACGAGCGTGCCGCTCGGGCGGTCGCGAACCGCATCCGGCGCCTGTTCGACGAGCCGGTGGTCACCGACTTCGGTACCCACCAACTCGGCTGCAGCATCGGGCTGGCGACCGCCGGTCCCCAGCGCACGCTCGCCGAGGCCGTCCTCGATGCCGACGCTCGCATGTACGAACAGAAGCGCGGACGGCAGCACGGGCGCAGCATCGAGACGGTCACGACGCGCAGCGTCGAGAGCGCGCTCCTCGAGGATCGCATCGAGGTCTGGTACCAACCCATCGTGAGCGTCTCGGCCACGGGGGAGTGGCAGCCGCGGAGCGCCGAGGCGTTGGTGCGCTTGTGCACCCGCGGCGGTGCCCTCGTCGGACCCGACGACTTTCTCGCCGAGATCAGGCAAAGCGATCTCGGACGCGAGCTCGATCGACGCGTCATGACACGCTCGCTCGAAGCGCTCGCCCGTTGGCGCCGCACCGGGATCGTCGAGGACACCTTTCGCATCGCGATCAACCTGACCGGACAGTCACTGCTCGCGCCGACCTTCGTCTTCGACGTCGCCGAGCAGTTGGACCGACTCGGCGTACCCGCCTCGCACCTCGTCATCGAGCTCTCGGAGGAGACCGGTGAGATCGACTCGACGGTTCTCGGCCAGCTTCGCGATCTCGGGGTCGGGCTCGCGCTCGACGACGTCGGTCTGCACCGCTCGAACCTCGATCGTCTGGTCGGGCTCGCCCCGGACATCGCCAAGATCGACCGCCAGTGGGTCGACGACGAAGTGGTGCTGCCTCGGCTGATCGACATCTGTCGGCAGCTCGGCATGCAGATCGTCGCCGAAGGGGTCGAGAGCGTCGATCAGCTCGAGCGGTTGCAGACGCTCGGGGTCACCCGCTTCCAAGGCTATCTGTTCGGTCGGGCGATGCCCGACGACGCCTTCGTCGATGCCTGGGGACGAACGAGGCCGACCGACCCCGCACCGACCAAGGAGCGGCTCCGGCTCGTCGGCTAGCCGTTCCTCGAGCCAGCCTTCTCTCGAGCGCGCGAGTTCGGCGCAGTCCAGGGTCAGGGCGCGCTGCCGCCTCGCCAGCCCTCGTAATAGACGCGCGAGTCCACGGCGGATTCGGCCACGTCGCCCGTCGCCACCCGAGCGGGCTCGTAGCCGAGCTGGTAGTCGAAGCGCGCACGCGACGCCGCTCTCTCCGGGATGCGGAACGTCACGACGACATCTTCGCCCTCCCCCTCGAACGTGCCGCGAAAGACCGGATCGACCCCGCCGGCGAGCCGGCCCTCCGAACGCACCCGAACCACCGCTCTGGCCGGTCGGATGATCGCCTCGCTCGACCCCTCCGCCGGGCGCAGCCGGGCGGCGAGGCGCACGACATCGGCCGCCCGATCACGGGTGACGACGATGTCGTCGAAGCGGGGGAAGCGGCGCTGGTCGATCCTCTCGTAGGCCTCGTCCATCTGCCGTGCCCAGGCGCTGTTGACCGCATCGAGCTCGCAGCCGATCTCACGGAAGGTATCGCGCCAGAAGAGCTCGCCACCGATATCCGGCGAAGCACCTTCGCGCCCGGCAGCCCGCAGGAAGTCGCCGAGCACCGCCTCGCCACAGATTGCCACCAGAGCGACGGTCCAGGTGTCCCCTAGGCTGTAGTAGAGCTCGGGATCGAAGCGCTCCCCGAACGCGCGGGCGTCGATCAGGTCGTCGAAGCCGATGTCCTGACGTGCGCGGGCGACGCTCGCGAGTGCGTGGTTCGAGGCCCGCCTCCGCGGCTCGGGCACGACCTCGAACGAGACGTACTGAGCCATGCCTTC
>Ga0114952_1001215_pt1 | contig 22497 bp, 18 predicted proteins | sample SidtaG_2_FD_87303 | JGI IMG/M metagenome (GOLD analysis project Ga0114952, IMG submission 87303) | Marine algal microbial communities from Sidmouth, United Kingdom - Sidmouth_Asex2 metaG | ecosystem: Host-associated > Algae > Red algae > Unclassified | place: Sidmouth, United Kingdom | collected...
GTACTGTTAATTGATAAGCATCTGCATCATTATTTACTGTCATTTGGCTAGAAGTGCCATCTCTCCATCTTTGAATAACTAGATTTGCAGATCCTGTTGGGCGTTGGGTATTTACATACCCCCATTGCGAACCAGAACGGCTTCCAAAATTACATCCATCATCAGCTCCCTCAACATCAAATATAGCATTTGGTGTATCGTCTCCTATACCCACTTGTCCTGTGACATCTTCTATGAAAATATGAGAATCTCCAGCAAAGCTGCTTGTATTTAATCTCACTCCATGAGGAAATATGTTTCCTGCTCCAAAGTACCAAATATGACCATTTCTGACATCTCCATTATCAAAAAATATTCCTGATTGATGGGCAGCATCAAATGCCATAAAAGCAAAGTCATCATCTTAATCTGTGCGTTGCTCTCGCAGTTCCAATTCCTACCCCACTAGATCCTGCGATTATTGCGTTATTAAAACTTGTTGAAGACAAGGACAAAGGAGTGAATGTGGCCCCTGATAATTTTATCATTTTATAAGAGTTGTCAGTCCATACAGTGGTACGCCATGATTCAGTTCCATTATCTTGCTTTATGGCATTTTCATAGGCCTGTCCAAGTGTTTTTATCGCTACAGGTTCTGTACCTGTAGAATTATCTATATCCACTTGTTGTGCATTAATTGTTAAACACGCACACAAGACTGAGGCTAAAAAGTATTCGAATCATATATTAATTTTAGATTGTGAAAGCGCAATATAGCCGCAACTCATAATTAATTTCTCAGCCAAAAGAGTGATTTTTAATCTAAATTGATATTGATTTAACTCAATGATTGAGTTGGACATCACTGACAAGGTAAATTAGTGAATGGTTTATCCCTTTACCTTTAACTGCAGACCCATTAAAAAATTGCGGAGAAATTGATCTTTGCACAAACGATATTGCTTTTGGGTAGGTTTCCTAAAAAAAGCACTGAGTTCATGTTTACTAATGGGTAAATCAGCCAAATCCATCAATTCAAGAATATGATCATCGCGCAGATTTAATGCTATCTTAATTTTTCTTAAAATCAAATTATTATTTAGCGTCTTTTCAGCTTTGGGTTGTTCACCTTCTCTCCTCCCTCTTTTTAGGACAATAAACCCATTTAAAAAATGCGCCAAATGCTTATCATAGATTCCTTTAAATTCCGGATCATCATCCCGTTTCAACCAGGGTACAACTTGGTCCAAAGAAACATCCATTCCACCAAATTTAAAAATCTCAATCATCTTTTGATCATTGTAATCAAAAATGTACCGCAATTTCCTTATAACATCGTTATTATTCATCTAGCGCTTTTGCATATCTCACAAAGTAGGTAATTGATAGAAGAAAGAGCCTACCTATTTTTTATTTCTTTTTCAAGTTGTCTTAACTCAAACTGTTCATCTTCTTCCATGTCTACTAATTCATCATAAGGTTCATATTTACGATAAATCTTTGCCATTTCTCTTTCGATTTCTTCCTCCGAAATTTCATCATTACTTACAAAAGGTAAACCTAAAATAGCCGTATATATTATACAAAAAGTCAATAGAATTATTCCTATAGGAATGAGCATAAAAGGTCTATCCCATGGGTTCATAAATACAGTTATTCCTGATAAAAAAAGAACAACAGATCCAAAGATAACGCCTATGATCTGAACTGACCTGACCTTCTTACGTCTAACCTCTAAATTCGTAATCGCACGCTCTCTTATTTCTTCATACATATTATTTCATATTTCGTATTTATAAATATACAACAAGTACTAATAAGCCTCAAATACTACTTATTTTTTCGACCAATAGATAGTACCGCTTTTACGAGTAGAATAAAATATTTTAGGAAAATCAAAAAATTTTATTTTACTTTGTATCTCAAAGTACTTTTATGAACCAAGATTATTTGAAGGATATCCAAGACATTAAGATGATAATGTCCGAACGCACACGATTCCTTTCTTTAAGTGGAATGTCAGGTATTTTATCTGGCACCTACGCTCTTATTGGTGCCTATATAGCTTTTAGAATGGTTAGATCAGCAGACTCTGTCGCTTACAGGGACCTGCAATCAGGATTTTTAAGTCCAATAATCATCAAGCTTATAATCTTAGCTGGTATTATTCTGATTTTATCCCTAGTGACTGCATATTATTTTACATTAAGAAAAGCAAAAGTTAGGAATGAGAATATATGGTCTCCAGCTGCATTTAAAGCTTTAAAAAGTTTTGGCGTACCACTTGTGACAGGAGGCATATTCATTTTACTTTTAATATGGAGAGGTGAAATATTATTGATTTCACCGTCCACACTTATCTTTTATGGCATTGCACTCTATTCAGCCAGTACATATACACACAGAGACGTTGCCACATTAGGTATTTTAGAAATTGTCCTGGGTTTGTTGTCTATGCCATTTCCTGGAACGGGTTTATATTTTTGGGTTATTGGATTTGGTGTTTTACACATAATTTATGGCGCTATAATGCATTTTAAATACGACAGGCAATAGCCAGATGAATAAGCATTATAATAATTTAGATAAAGCATTTGAAAATAAAGTGCGCTTAGGTATCATGAGTGTCTTGATGACTGAAGATCAAGTCAGTTTTAATGAACTCAAAGAAAGCCTAAGCCTGACTGATGGCAATCTTGCAAGCCACCTCAAAGCCTTAGAAAAATTAAACTATATATCAGTCATTAAGTCTTTTATCGGAAGGAAGCCTAACACAAAATACACAGCAAACAAACTGGGAATAAGTGCATTCAAAAAACATATAACTGCGTTAGAAAATATTCTTAAGTCAATAAAATAATTTTTTTACTTTTTAACTTTGAATTTCAAAGTACTTTTAAATGACATTAAAATGGAGAAACAAAATTTCAAGGACAAAATCAAAGGTTCAATTACAATTAAAATCATCAGTATTCTAATAATGATACTATTGCTCATGATCCCTAATTTCATGGTGAGTGATCTTATTCGTGAACGCAGTTCACGAAAAACTGAAATAGAAAAAGAGATCGGAAAATCTTACGGTAGACATCAGAAAATCATGGCACCTATTTTAAGAATACCCTATTTAAAAAAGTATAAAGATAGTAATAATAGATTGACAAGTTCCACAGGCATAATCAGTATTTCACCTCAGCAAACAACAATTGATGGAAGAATTCAAACCGATACGAGAAAGAGAAGTATTTATGAGATTGTAATCTATAACTCACAACTAGACATCAACACATCGTTTGATTTAAAACAAGCACAATTTAATCAGATTCTCGATTGGGAGGATTATTCTTTTGATCTCAGTCGTGCCTATTTTATTGTTGGGATTTCCGACCCCAATGGCTTGTCAGAGAATTCACAAATCAAAATGGGTGACAATGTACTACCATTTACAGATAACGAAAATATCAATCTACAAAATATGGCTTGGATAAAATCAGATATAGTTGACATAACAGAAAAACAAGATTTTTCAATTCAATGCAAGCTAGATTTTAAAGGGACACGTTCACTCATGATTGAACCCATTGGCGAACAAGTCATCGTCAACTTAGAATCCCAATGGATCGACCCCAGTTTTATTGGACAACAACTGCCTGATAATTATGATATAACTGAAGCCGGTTTCAAAAGCAAATGGGTAGTCAATAGATTTGCGCATTCGTATCCAAAATATTGGCTTAATGATGCAGCCAATTTTGTAAATAAAAACTACAGTTTTGGTGTAAAACTTATACAACCTATAGATGAGTACGGCAAGAACAAACGCACTGCAAAATACGCCTTACTTATTATATCACTAACATTTGGCATTTTCTTCTTTTTTGAAATTTTACTAAAAAAGAACATACACCCGATCCAATATACACTCATTGGATTTGCGCTAACATTATTTTATTTGTTATTGCTTTCTATAACAGAACACTTAGGGTTTGATCTTGCTTATATCATTTCAAGTGCTGCGACAATTACTTTGATAATAAGCTACACGAAATTCATATTAGAAAGCGTAAAAGGGACGGCCATTCTATCTGCTTTAATGATATTTTTATTTGGATACATTTTCGTGATTTTACAGATGCAAGATTTTGCTTTAGTTATGGGTGCTATCGCATTGTTTCTTGTTTTAGCGACAGTGATGATGTTATCTAGAAAAGTAAATTGGTATCAAATAGGAAAATCATAAAATATGAAACGCAGAAGATTTATAAAAAGAGGTATAATTGGAACAACAGGCTTGGCATTTTTGCAAGGAATGTATACATGGCAAGTTGAACCCTTTTGGTTGGATTTTGTAAATGTTAAAATGCCTATCAGACATCTTCCAAAGAAATTACATGGAAAGACTTTGATGCAAATAAGTGACATACACATAGACAAAAAAGCTACAAATGATTTTGTGATTAAATCTTTTAAAAAAGCACAGAAACTGAAACCAGATTTTGTGGTTTACACAGGTGACTTTGTAAACGAGGGTACTGCACAACAATTGATAAATTTAAAAAATGTCATGCAGCATCGTGTCCGCGGAAAGAAAGGTACTGTAGCCATTTTAGGCAATCATGATTATGGACACAATTGGAATCAGAAAACTATTGCTAATCAAATCAGTAATGTACTGAGAAGGAAAGACATTAAAGTATTAAGAAATCAACAAATTAGTTTGCACGGATTGAATATTATTGGTTTTGACGATTTATGGGGTCCGAGTTTTAATCCTAATGCTGTTATGAGAAAATACTATGAAAAGAAAGCAAATATCATCTTGTGTCACAACCCTGATGTTTGCGATCTAAATGTTTGGAACAACTATAAAGGCTGGATATTGAGCGGACATACACATGGTGGTCAATGTAAGCCACCATTTCTAAAGCCTCCTTTACTTCCAGTTAAAAATAAAAAGTATACAGCAGGTCAATTTAATCTCGGTGATGGCAGGACGCTATACATCAATCGAGCCTTAGGTCATACATTACAAGTCAGGTTTAATGTCAAGCCTGAGATTACAATATTTGAGTTGCAATGTGCCTAGAAAAAGTACCAACTATATATTAAGTTACTCAATAAAAATACACCCTATATTATCTCTGCGATCGGACTTTTTATAACACTAAAGTTTAGTCTAAAGTCTGCAGAAATTAGCAACTTGAATACTAAAACTCATGCTGTTTTAGAATATCAACTTTCAGACAATTCTGTTGTTTATTTAAAAAACGAAAAGCAACCGAGTATAATTTTAAAGAAAGATATCTTTGGCATACCTGCTAATGAAATTAAAGAGAAGAGTTGGAATAATACTTTAGCGCTTCAAGGTCAATTTCTTACTCAAATCTTACACACAGAAAGTGCTGATAAGAAATGGTTCAATCTGGTAAAATATAGTTTTAAATCCAAAATCATGACTCCACAAACTTCCTATATTGTGGTAGAAAACTAAGCACAAAAAGCAAGTTTAAAAAAGAAACAAGAACAAGTTTTATCTGGCAATAAAAACTTAGATCTGAACGAAGAGACTCAGAGAATGAGCGAGCCAAATTCTTTTATTCTAGTATTTATTTTAGTGCTTGTAATTTGGCACCGAGAAAAGCTAAAAGATATATTCTGTTTTCAGTGTTGATGCCTTTCTTCATGAAACTGGGAATATCTTTATATTTCAAAAAAACTGAGATAAGTTTAGAAACCTAAAAGGTATTGAACTGATACGAATTCATGATCCCAGTACCTACCTAAAAAAACAGTTGACGCATTCGCCAACTGTTTTTTGTATAACACCCTTAAAATTTAAATTTTATTTTATGTTCACTTGCGTGAATTGTATTTTATCTAAACCTTTAATCATGAAGCCTAATTTGTATTCTCCTGCTCCTATTATACCTTTACCAATTGTAACTTAATTGGACATTACGGGTAGTTGAAACTCTAGGTCCCCTTGCTCATTAAAGATTTGAATAAAAGAAATATCATCTTTTGTTTCAAACACCAAACTTTCATTTACCGCATTGAAATTAGCAGCTGTAAAAACAGAGGATTGTGTCACGTCAATACTTACAATTACATTTTCAGTATCTACTAACTTTATATTTTTTACTGGGTTGGTTGAGGCAAGTGCCGCTGCAGTAAATAATGCTGAAAGAACGAAAGTGAATATTATATTTCTCATGACTTTAATTTTTATCCTTAATTGATAATTCAAATATAGAACAGGAATGATTGGAAGTAAGGTTTTAATCCCCTACAACAAAACCTAGTTCAATCACAAAGACTATACAATCCCTCATTCAGTGCCTAATTGTGCAATCTACTTTACTTTATCTTTTTGTATCGTAATCAAATCATCAACAAGAAAAATTAAAAAAAACTGAACAGCGCATTTATGTTGTACAGCATTGTTTAGTCTGTGTAAGGACAATCATTTGACAGTGATAGTTTCAGGACAAATGGAATTGTGTTTTTTAGACATAGGACGAATGCCAGCAAAGCTAGTAAGATTGACTAAATGTAAATCTTTAATTAAGAACCTCAACATCAATTGAAGATGGGAAGCGAAAGGCTATTATGTGTTCATAAATTGCAGCATAATTGAGTAGTCAGCGCAGCTGAATAGATTGTCCAAATGTAAATCTAAAGTGAAGACACTTCGATATCAACCTCGGATGGGTGGGAAAATCACATTAGAACGACCTAGGGTTTTGTGAATCTTGTAGTGAGAGAATGCAATGAGCCGAATGTATTGCCCCCATGGAAAGTAAAAATTAATAGACACGGTACTAGACCTGGATTATTCAGTATAAAACATAAATCAAAAACCTAGGAATTCTTTATTTGATTAGTGCATTGTAGATGCCCTAATCAGAAAGAAACTAAACAGTCAATCTAAAATTTAAAATGTGTTTACACATTGGCTTCAAGCGCAATAGTAATAACTGATAGTAGTAAGCATTTTTTTTGAGAATATCATCCAATCGATATTTTAAACTTCCGCCTTATTTAGAACTGCAAATGTACTTGCTATTCTGATTCTTTCATTTTCAAAAAGTTGATTCTCTATTATCTATCAATATAATTTAAACAAGGCTGATTACACATAGCTTCACATAGAAATTGAAGCAGATAACTTAGATTAGAACCGATTGGATTTATTACTATCTTCAATATATTGTAAGGTTTATTATAGCTTGAAAAGTGATTATAATAAAAAAAAACAGCTGACTAAATCGCCAGCTGTTTTATCAGTTTAACACCCTTAAACTTGAAATTTTATTTTATGTTCACTTGCGTGAATTGTATTTTATCTAAACCTTTAATCATGAAACCTAATTTGTATTCTCCTGCTCCTATTATACCTTTACCAATTGTAACTTTATTGGACATTACGGGTAGTTGAAACTCTAGGTCTCCTTGCTCATTAAATATTTGAATAAAAGAAATATCATCTTTTGTTTCGAATACTAAACTTTCATTTACCGCATTGAAATTAGCAGCTGTAAAAACAGAGGATTGTGTCACGTCAATACTTACAATAACATTTTCAGTATCTACTAACTTTACATCTTTTACAGGGTTGGTAGAAGCAATTGCCGCTGCAGTAAATAATGCTGAAAGAGCGAAAGTGAATATTATATTTCTCATGACTTTAATTTTTATTCTTAATTGATAATTCAAATATAGATCAGGAATGATTGGAAGTAAAGTTTTAATCCCCTACAACAAAACCCAGTTTGACTCACAAAGACTATACAATCCCTCATTCAGTGCCTAATTGTGCAATCTACTTTACTTTATCTAATTGTATCGTGATCAAATCATTGTATACAAGGACTTCTAAAAACAAAAAAATCGGATTTCGCAGGAGCTTATAATTTTACATTTTCACTTTAAACACAAAATTAGAACTAACATCAGCAGGACTATTCATATAATTTCAACTTTCATAGACCGCATTTTGATCTCCCACTTAAATGGCATCGTCTAACTTGAAAAATACCAGTGAATTCACCTGCTTAAAAAAAAAATTAGATGTGTAGTTGATGATAAGACTTTATAAAACATATTTTCATGACAGGTAGGAAATCGTAGAATTAGTGATTTAAAAACTGACTATGTTAAGTAAAATAAGAAAAATAAAATTATTTGCTTATAAATTAACACCTAGGAGGTTATAACAGAGGTGATAATGAGACCAGATAAACACCAATGAATTTGATCACTTATTTAAAGGCATTTAAAGTTCCTATTAAAACTTGTCAAGACATTAAAATAAAAGAAACAGCTAATGAAATCATTAGCTGTTTTATATTTAACACCCTTAATATTTAAATTTTATTTTATGTTCACTTGCGTGAATTGTATTTTATCTAAACCTTTAATCATGAAACCTAATTTGTATTTTCCTGCTCCTATTATACCTTTACCAATTGTAACTTTATTGGACATTACGGGTAGTTGAAACTCTAGGTCTCCACCCTCATTAAAGATTTGAATAAAAGATATATCATCTTTTGTTTCGAATACCAAACTTTCATTTACCGCATTGAAATTAGCAGCTGTAAAAACAGAGGATTGTGTCACGTCAATACTTACAATAATATTTTCAGTATCTACTAACTTTACATCTTTTACAGGGTTGGTAGAAGCAAGTGCCGCAGCAGTCAATAGTACCGAAAGAACAAAAGTGAATATCGTTTTTTTCATGACTATAATTTTATCTTAAATGATAAGACAAATATAAAGCAGTCTGCTACCCTAGTAAAGCTTGGTTACCCTACATCGATATCTTATCTGTTAGCAGAAACTATACATATTAAGTATTCTGGTCTATTTGTGGCAACTAGCTGACTTTTTTAAGAATCTAATATTTAAGCCAATGGCATTTTTGGATATATCATTTAACAAGCCTGCGTTTTTGTTTGCTTTCAAACTTATGTCATTATTCTCCATTTTCAAATTATACATTTTGAGATCTGTTAATCAAACACATCTCTTTAAAAGTGTGTATTATCCTAAAGATTTTACGCTGAAATCTGCTTTATAATCGGAGAAATCCATTGAAATGTTACCTTTATCTATTTTTAATTATGAATGCTAGATATAACATGGATAAGACGTCAAAACCAAAGGAAAAAAGTGTTATTGACGCCAAGTATGATGCTCAAAAATTAGCATTTGCTCCGGTCAGCTTCCAAGTGACAAAATCGCTTAGAGATCTTGGAATATTAGAATTTATTAATAAAAATCGTAGAAAAGGGGTCACTGCAGAAGAAGTAGCGGAAGCATTGGACATCAGCATGTATGGTATTGATCTACTGCTTGAGTTAGGAGAAACAATTGAACTTGTCTCGTTAAATGAAGATAAGTATACATTAACAAAAACGGGTTTTATTGTTTTAACAGATAAGATGACTACAGCTAATATTGATTTTGTTCAAGATGTTTGTTATAAAGGTTTATTTGAATTAACAGAAACCATAAAACAAGGCAAACCTGTTGGTTTGAATGTTTTTGGTGATTATAAAACCATTTACGAAGGCTTGTCAAAACTACCAGCTCATGTGCAAAAAAGTTGGTTTACTTTTGATCATTATTATTCAGATACGGCCTTTCCTGATGCCTTACCAATTATTTTCAAGCGCCAACCCAAGCGCTTATTCGACATAGGCGGCAATACTGGAAAATGGGCTATCCAATGTTCTAGCTTTAACCCAGATGTAGAAGTTACAATTCTAGATTTGCCAGGACAATTAAATAAGGCCAAGTTAAATATTAAAGAAAAAGGACTCACTGATCGCGTGAAATTTCACGAAATTGACCTTCTGAGTGCATCACCTGTTTTTCCAGATTACGCACCTGATGCAATTTGGATGAGTCAGTTTCTCGATTGTTTTTCAAAAGAAGAAATCATTAAAATTCTACAGACGGCCAAATCGAGTATGACGGAGAATACTGATTTGTACATTTTAGAAACTTATTGGGACAGGCAGAGATTTGAAGCATCCAAATTTACACTTCAAGCGACATCCGTTTATTTTGCGGCTTTAGCCAATGGAAACAGCAAAATGTATAAAGCACAGGAATTGTATGATTGTATTAGTGCTGCTGGACTAAAAGTTGTTGAGGATATTGATGATATCGGCATTAGCCATACTTTGTTACGCTGTACTTTATAGTCCAAAAATTCTTTCTGCCTTTAATAGCTAGTCGCTCATTTATCTCATGAGTTGACATAAATGGTGTCATTCGATAATCGTTAACTATGTTGCCAAATAGAACTATAGATATAATAGCTTAGTAATAAAAAAAATATTTAAACCTGAAGAAAGCTATACTCTGAATAAATTTCTTCAACTACTTGCTCTTTTGTTTTATTACAATCAATTAAATACTGACTACTAAAGTAATAACGCTCCCTTTCTAAGAGCTTATTACCAATAAATGACCTTAGCGCTTCTTCATCACCTAAACCTTCTAAAAGGGGTCTTACTGATCCATCTGAAGCTACAAGCCTCCTAGTCAATTCCTTTGTTCGTGTGTAGAGATAAAATGTATATCCTAAATCATTAATGAGTGCCATATTACTGTTAAAGCATGGCATACCGCCTCCAGTTGCAATAACAACATTCTCCTTTTTTATCAACTGAATTAATGTATGAGTCTCCAACTTTCTAAAAGCCTCTTCTCCCTCTATATCGAAAATCTGAGAAACACTAGATCCTTTCTGAGATTCAATATATACATCCGTATCAATAAACTCAAATGAAAGCAAATCCGCAAGCAATTTGCCTATTGTCGTTTTACCAGAGCCCATAAATCCAATTAAGAAAATCCGCATAATTAAGTATTGAATTTAATCAGAATTCTTTGAGTAAGAATATAAGAAGTAAATATGTAATTTTAGGCTAAACAATAAACAATATATGCACAATTTACAAGCAGCAGGCGGCGGAGGCGGATTTTCTCAACTTCTTTTTTTTGCTTCTATTTTTCTTATAATGTACTTCTTTTTCCTTAGACCACAGGTTAAAAAACAAAAAGCGCAGGATAAGTTTAGTAAAGAACTGGCGAAAGGATCAGAGGTCGTAACAACCAGCGGAATAATAGGTAAAATCAGTAAAATTGAAGATGGAATTGTCCACCTACAGATTGATCAAAAAACATTTATCAGAGTCGTTAAGGGTGCCATTTCTAAAGAGATGACAGCTGGACTCAAAAAAGAAAGTGGAGAATCGAAATAATCGATTCCCCTCTTTTTTTATTTTAAAATTGATACATTTCCTACTTTATTATAAGTGGCGCCATCTATACAAGTCACTTCTATACAATAAGTATATACATCAGGAGGAAGTTCTTCATCTTTATACGTACCATCCCAACCTTCGGTTTGAGTAGTTGTTCTAAACACTTCTGCACCCCATCTATCTTGTACATGGAACACCAAATCTTCGATAAATTTACTTCTCACAAATAGCACATCATTAACCATATCCCCATTCGGAGAAAATGCATTTGGAATAAACACATCATTTTCATCACAAGTCGGTGGCACTACTATTACTGAAACTATAGATGCTGAAGATTCGCAACCCAATTCATTTATACATATTACAGAGTATTCAGTTTCCACTTCTGGCTCAACAGTAATAGAAGTTCCTGTTTCACCTGTACTCCATATATATTCGCAATCAGGATCGCCTACAGCTATCAAGGTTACTGACTCACCTAAGCAAACGAAATTCTGTCCCGTTTGATCTATGTTGTCTGGTGGTACTGATATGCTTACCTGAGGATTACTAATCGTTATATCTATCATAAGAATAGTATCAAGACCAGACAAGATGTCCGTGACTTGCACATTGAATGTCTTATCGGTTGTCGATGTCGCTGTGACTTTAGGGCCAGTTAAATCCGTACTAATTATACAACCATTATCCTCCCATAAGAAAGCAAAATCAGCTGCATCACAATCATCTCCGAAGACAACACATAATTGAAACTCATCACCTTCACAAATTTCACCTCCTTCTGGTCCAGTTAAATTTGCTGTTTCCAAACATTCTCTCATATCTGTTATTCTGATCAACACGATTGTATCTTGATCTTCGCAACCAAAAGCATCCACTACTTTAGCAATAACAGTTACAGTATCTTGTTCTGGCTCATAATTTTCTAGTGTAGGACCAGTCGCAATATTTGTACCATCTAAAGTGCACCATGTAATGTCATCAGGGTTTGCATTAGTCGTTGCATCAACAGTCACAGATTCTCCGACATCATAAAATATAGTATCCTGACTTGCAGTGATATCAATAGCAATATCTCCCACAAAAATATCTTCTGATACCATAGCTCCACCACAGGCATCTGCGTCAGAACTTAAAGTAACAGTATAATTTCCTGGTTCATTATATGTATAGGTAGGAGCTGATTCCGTAGAAGTCCCCATTCCATCTCCAAAATCCCAAACACCATTACCCATAAGATCATTAGGAGCTTCGTTAAACATAACCGTCAAGTCACCACAGTCTTCAATACTAAATGTAAATGGCTCTAAAGCATCTGGCGCACCTATGCCAAAGTTAATTGTATCTACAGAAGTACATCCAAAATTATTCTCAGTACACAAAACCAAAAAGAAATCTTCTGTTTGATTTTCTGAAATACCTATAGTAGGCATATTTGTATCACCACCTGCAACAACGTATCCTTCAGGATCTTTCCAATCATAAGTTATAGTTTGATTCGGATTATTATTAACCACAGTGTATGTTGCTGTATCTCCAGGGCAGATTATAAATGGCATATCAAAAGAAAGACTGATCGCATTGTTATCGATTGTAATGCTGCCGATGCCATAAAGACAAGGCCCTATGTTATCCGTTGATTGGACATAAATAGTTCCTGTAAAATTTTGGTTAATTATCCACTCCAAATCTATCCCCGTTCCAATAATGTTAGAAAACTCAGGGTCTGTTGACCATTCATAATCTAAACCTGCCATAGGATTACTTACCGATAAATCAAGAGCGTCTCCACAATCGTTTAAACTATTATTGGCAATTTCTATTGGAAAATTGGTTACAATATTATTGGTATTAATTACATCATTAGTTGTATTTGTGTCTGTGGATGTTGACAAAACAGTTCCATCAGAGAATGTAACCGTGTGTACAAAATCAATATCTTCGCCTAAAGGCAACTCTATCGTAATTGGACTTCCTGTATATGTTTCTCCGTTTATTATCCACTCTATTGAAACAATTGTTAAGCAATTTCCTGCAGTTGAATTATCCGTAAATGTAAATAATCCATTAGCTCCTATACACTCTACTGCTTCAACTGTATAGTCTAAAGTTGGCGTTCCTACACCAATAGGAAAATCATTAACATTGTACATATTAGTTGTACTCAAAGAACATCCATTCTGATAATCAACAGTAAGCGTCGCTGTAAATTCTTCGTTGACTACTAAAATATTAACAGGATCTCCTGAATATGTTGTTTCAACACCACCATCATTAACCACCCAACTAATAGTATTAGGCAATGTAGAATTTGTTGTATTGTCCAAAGTAAATACAAAGCCATCATCTCCACATGAAACAAAAGCTGCTGTAAATTGAGGCGTACCTAAAATATCTCCAACTGTAGAATAATTTTGAGAATTGGAAGCCGTACATCCATTAGAATATTCAACTGTATAATTAATACTAAGAGAGGCATCTAATGCTACTTCAATATTTATAGGACTACTTGTAAAAGTCATGCCATTAACAACCCATGATTCACCTACAACCCCTATTGGACTTGTAGTTGATCCTACGATTAAAACATTAGCGATTTCGCCATCACAGTCTATAACTGATGTAACTATTGCTGGCGTTGTTGCAAAATCTTCTTTGTTGAAAATCTTAGAATATCTTCCCGTACAGCCATTTGAAAAAACAACTTCCAAAACGACTTGAACATCAGCCTGACCTAGATTTAAACTAATAGATTGATCATTAGAAAAAACAACGCCATCTACAATCCATGTTCTTGTAGTTGCAGTCACACCACCACCCAGAACAGTATCATCACTTAAAACTAAGGTCGTATTATTATTGTCGCAATTAATAGCTTCTGAAACTATAAGTGTTGGTTGAAAATTCGCGGTAAAATTTTGTGTAGAAACCAATGAACATCCGTTATCATAATTTACAGTGAGTTGTATATTTGAATTCTGACCTTCTTGAAACATCACAGTTGTAGAAGTTCCAGTAGAACTTACTCCATCAATCAACCATTCATAAGATGTTATATTACCAGCAATATTTCCTCCAGTAATTAAAGCTGAAAATGTGATATCTGCTTCTGTACCAGAAATACAATCCATCGTTGCCATATTATTGGTAATAGATAAACTTGGTAAAAATTCACTGACACTCACTTCCCTTGTGACAGATGCCTCACATCTATTATCAAACAATCCGTTCATGGTAACATTTAGATTTGTTCCATTTGTTTCAATAACAATAGGAGAACCCGTTAAGTTGGCGATTACACCATTGTCATTTATCTCCCAATCAATTTCTGTAGCGGTAAAACCTTGAGTCGTATTTGTTAATTCAACTAAAAATCCATTATCCGTACACTCTATAAGTCTGCTTGTAAAAGTAGCATCAGGATCATTGACACCGCAAGTTGATGTTATTGTCAGGTCGTCTATATCCCAAGCCGTAACCATTTCTCCGTTACCAATTTGACAGTATCCTAATAATTCAATTTTAAATATTGTAGGCACATTAACTTGAAAGTCTGGATTATTAGAAAAATCGAAAGTTTCTAAAGTCCAATTTTGCGTTGTAGGAATGTCTGCTTGTCTAAATATTTCCGCACCATTTTTTAAGATTCTAATCCCATATAGTGTCGGGTAATTATTGCCACCAGACGGTCCGTCAAACCAATCAAAAGTATCAGGTGCAGCTTCATAAAAAGACAACCCACTTAAATTACCTATGCCATTACTTCCTGGCATGACACTCACGTCAATAACAACTGATTTTTCGTCACCTGCATTGTACGTACAACTTTCATCAGAAGACACACACATGGCCAGTTGGCCGTCAAAACCTTCTGTACAAGAATGCCAGTTTACTTCTGGATTATTTCTGTAGAGAAAACCTCCCAAAATTTCTAATTGTGAACATGCTGGGTTAGAATTAACGACGGCCGTAAATTCTGAATAATCCCTATTTGTTCCTATGGTATCATAGGAGCTACAAGCTTGAAAGTCGAAGAAAGCGGATGAGACGGTTGGGTCTCCTCCGATATCAAAATTTGCATAAGTATTTAGAGGGCCAAATGCCACAGCTAATAACAAGATTAACTTTAACGATTTTATCCAAGTCATTTTAATCATTTCTTAATGATTTCAGTTAAAAGATTAATTTAAAACTCTAACTCTCACGATCTCTGCTTTCCGCTGACGTGATGCTTCTACGCTGTAAACAGAAAGTCTTCTATTGCTGTATGAATCTGATATTCCGTTTGGTGCTATCTCCTCTCCGAATGATATCTCAGAAACCAAAAGTTTCCCAGAGTCAATATAAGGAGATAAAATACCCTCATTGTACGTCCTTAACTCATTCTTCAATGTCCATATCCTTCTTTGACCTAACGCTAAATTATACTTATTTGCGGCTCTTGGACTTGCAAATCCTTTAAGAGACAACTCCACTATGTCGCCTCTATCCAACATTTGCTTTAATTTTCCTATAAAAGTTTGCAGTCGGTTAAAACCAAACTTCACTTCATTTTCAAAGAATGTTTCAATCTCTTGTTGGGAGCTGAATTTGATATCTCCACTCATTGAATTTGTGTATTTATCCTTGAATTCTTGCTTCTTTGCGATGAATGGAAAATAAGTTTCCGAGTAGGATTGAGTAGAATATAATTTTCTAGACCTTTGGTCTGGATTGTCATTATCAAAGTAAACAACAACTGGTAAATATTCATTAATAGGTATTATTTCGACGCCCATAAAAATATCCTTGGTCATCAACCCATCCACAAAACCATCAGCCGTAAACATTTCAACATAGTCATCATAATCATCTTTAGTGGCTGTCAACTCATACTTTCTACCTGCAACTATATCAAAGTGAAAATCATTGCCTTTTTCATTTGTAAAAACAATAGGATCACCACCCATTGTTAAATCAACTATTTCTATTCTCACACCTTCTAGATCTTCACCCGATGGCTTTATAAATGTAAACACATCAAGTTTCACATTCTTAGGAGTTAAGAATATTTTCTTAGTGACATCATCATTACATTCTCTTATGACAAAACTTGTTGTATCAGACTCATATCCATCTTTATCTGTAATAACAGTGTACTCTTTTCCGCATTTTATTTCATAGTCATAACCGTTGCCATCTTGATTTGAATCTTCATACAATAATTCATCTGTTAGAGAATCAAATATTCTGACTCTAGTAGAAATAAGTGGCTCCTCAGTTTCTTGATTAAATGTCAGAACAATTAATTTTAAAAATCGCTCTTCAATATCAGCTTTCCAAATATCATAACAACAAGCTTGAAATTCTGGATCAATATATTGCGAAGGTGGTCTATTTGTTGAAAAATGTGCCTCCGTTCCTTCATCATTTAAAACATAATAAATGTCATTGAAACTTCCATTTGTGGGTGGCATTAAGTTAACGGGTTGTGCAAATCCTTCCTCACTTTTATAAGTTTGATAAATGTCAAAACCGCCTAATCCAAGATAGCCTTCAGAACTGAAGTATAAAGTTGCACTTGCCGAATGATAAAATGGCGTAATTTCATCTTGTAAAGTATTGATAGAAGATATATTTACAGGATCTCCAAAACCATCTTCTTCAATAGTTGTATACCAAATATCTAACCCACCTTTACCACCTTCTCTATCAGACGAAAAATAAAGAACTTCTTTACCCAGTATGGGATCATAACCATAAGAAGGTTGAGTCGTTGTATGATTGGGACTATTGATCGAACCAGACAACTTATTTCCACCGCTAAACAAACCATTTTCTTGCACATCCGCAACGAAAAGATCACACCTGATATCTGTTTCTGATTTATATTGACAAATCGTGAAATACACTTTGTCTCCATCTCTATTAAAGGCGGTGTGAGCTACATGCTCGCGCACTTCCCCTTTTTCTAATTTTTGATCAGAATCGGAATCGGTAATGGGTACATACATACCTTCTTCGTTATCCGTTAAGATTTTAGAAAAAAGCCTGTCAACTCTACGATCATTTTCCTGCTCTTCGTATCTCAATGATGAGTAATAAAGTTTGTCGTTTATTTTGGTTGCCCCAAATTCTGTATACTCTGTATTTACTTCACCTCCCAAGATAGAAACCTCAACGCCCGGTGTTGGTTCAGCATTTCGTTCCATTGACCACTCTATTGCCTCAATTTCCTTTCTTGCTTTTGTGGTGTAATTTTCATCGTCACCTTCATTTTCAGAAAGATAGAGTTCAAAATTTCTTTTAGCTTCAGCATATTTACCAATGTTTCTCTGAGCACTACCAAGATGATAAGATGCTAGTGGATGCATCTTGTCTGCATCATTATCTACGATAAATTGAAATTCTTTTTCAGCTGGTGTGTAGGCATTTACTTCTAATAAAGTTTCAGCGAAATTATAACGCATTGCTAAATCAGTTGTATCGAACAATACAGCCTCGTTATAATAATGCATCGCATTATGTAGATCACCGATAGCAACAGCTTCTTCTGCCGCAGTAATAAATGCTTTTAAAGTTTGAGCCTCACTATTTTGGCTCAAGCCAATAAAAAACAATAAAATGTAATATATCTTTCTCATCAGTGGGATAATGTTCAGTTGTTAGAAAATTGGACAAACTTTAAATTTGCCGGGCTTTACGTTTTTGATAATGTATCTGAAATGTAATTCAGGACCTCTTCCCGACGCACCAATATGCTGAAATGCTAAATCAGTGCTGTCCATATCATAACTTGCCGCTACAAATATCTCATTGATCTGAATGCCAAGTTTTACAAAGAAAACTTTAGCCGCAAACTTATATCCCGCTCCAACTCTAAATTGTCTGTTTTTACCTCTTTCTTGATTTAAGTACATATTTGCGTAAGCTCCCAACAATGATTCACGATAATCTTGTTGTATCTGATACAATCCATCAAGTTGTAAATCTAATTTTTCTGTCATTCGTCTAGAAAATATTGCATACATGGCTATTCGTAAAGGCAATGATTCGTCAGTGCCATTGTAAAACTTAGAACTAGGAGTAGTTATATGAAAGCCACCTACGCCAAGGTCAAATTTCGTTCTTTCAGATTTTTGCCATCTATAGTTTAAGCCCAATGCTGTTTCTATAAAACTAAAAGACTCAAAATCAAATGATTCCCCGCTGGGTCCACCAACGAAACTATTCGTATTCTGATCCCATTGTGAATCCCAAACTAAGGCATCTGGATCAAAAGCGCGATTAGCATAACCAATGAGAGCCCCTATGGTAATTAGATTTTTTTCGTTGAGTTTGCGCGTATAAGAACCTGCTAAATTGAGATTTAAAAGTTGAAGATTAGAATCTCCTTGCTTGTCATAGTTGAAAAACACGCCTGCCCCAAAAAAACCTTTTCTTGCTCTTTTAGGATAGAATTTTTGATCGTAACCAACACTTAAAGTAGTGTATGGCACAGGAATCGATCTTCCTTGATCTCGAAAGGATACAGTGACCCTTTTATCACCATTAAAAATTCCAGTTAATCCCGGACTAACTGATAGCGGAGCATTGTAAAACTGAGAATAGTGCAAATCTTGTGTATGACCATAGTCTGGCCTAAGCAAAATTATTGCAAATAGAGCAATCGTATAGATTACCCGAGTCGGGTTTAAGATGTAGGTCCTACGCATTATATTTTTGTATAACATTTATAATCCTGAAAATCAAATAAGTAAATTGACAACAGAACATTAAAATGATTCAAATCTCTAATTGCAATGAATATTGAATAATATATTATTTAGACATTTGGGATCGCGAATCACCTATAAATTTCAGCATTGCAGCCACCAAATATGTACCTTCGATTAGGTAAATATCAATTGATAAGTTTATATATTTGTATTCGTCTGTTTTACAATGTATTACGTATGTTAAAGTTGTATTTATTAATGTATTTTATTAAATTGCAAAATGAAAAAATTAACAGTTCTATCAGGAGCAGGCATTAGCGCTGAAAGCGGAATTTCCACTTTCAGGGACGCAGGAGGTTTATGGGAAGGTCATGATATTATGGAAGTGGCCTCACCTCAAGGGTGGGATCAAAATCCCAGTTTGGTATTGGATTTCTACAATAAAAGAAGGAAAGAACTCCTCAAAGTGAGTCCCAATTCCGCTCATATAGATCTGGTCGGATTAGAACAACAATTTAAAGTAGACATTGTAACTCAAAATGTAGATGATCTACATGAAAGAGCAGGAAGTACATCTGTATTACATTTACATGGAGAACTTTTAAAAGTCAGATCGATCAATGACCCTGAACATATTGTCGAATGGAAAAAGGAACTTAATTTAGGAGACTTGTGTCCAAATCGCTCACAATTAAGACCGCATATAGTTTGGTTTGGAGAAATGGTGCCGATGCTGGAACCAGCTATCAAAATAGTTGAAAAAGCTGATATAGTCTTGGTGATTGGCACCTCTTTACAAGTCTATCCTGCTGCAAGTTTGATTAGCTACGCCAGTCAATCAGCAGAAATATTCTACATAGATCCACATCCATTTATTTCTCATGAGTTAAAAATCAGGAAACACACTGTAATTAATGCAGTTGCAACTGAAGGAATGAAGCAATTGAGGGAATCACATTTAAAATAATTCTGATTAAGTCTATTTAATAATAATATGAGTAGAGAATTTGTAATACCTTTATAATCAATCAAAAACACCTTTGTGCTTTTAGCTTTTCAAATAAATATTTATCAATGGCTTGTTCCACTCATAGCCATATTTTTCATTTATAGAATCTTTACACAATTTAGAAGAGGCCATAGACTTGTCTTCAGCACAATTGTTTGGATTGGCTTTTGGTTGACACTATCCTTATTAGCGATTATTCCAGACCTTGTTTCATTTTCTATTGCAGAATCTTTAGGATTTAAAGACAATGTCAATGCTGTCATTTTTGTCTTGTTGGGTTTTCTTTTTCTTATGACTTATTATCTGTCTTCAATGTTAGAAAAGCTTGAAAAACAAATGACAGAACTTGTAAGAAAAATTGCCTTGGATACACAAAAATTTCATGATGAAAGAAAGGAATTAGAAACTGAAATTTCAGAATTAAGAGAAAATAAAGTTTCAACGCATCAAACCAAAATCCAAGAAGTCTCAGAATGAAAATTCTTTTTATTCTTGAAAACTACTACCCTTACATTGGAGGTGTAGAAACTCTATTTAAAACTTTATGTGAAGCATTAGCCAAAGACAACATTTCTGTCACTGTTCTCACGAATAAATTTTCTGTTGATCTCAAAAACAAAGAAGATATTAATAATGTCAAAATTATTAGACTTCCTTTTCGCAACAGATATCTCTTTACTTTCTTAGCTGGATTCGCAGCCATAAAACATGCACGTAAGCATGACTTGATTCACACAACTTCTTACAATGCGGGCATACCTTCATTTATTGCTGGGTTTCTAACGAGAACAAAAACTATTATTACATTTCATGAGGTTTGGGGTAAACTTTGGTTTAAACTGCCATTCATGAATAAAATAGTTTTAACCTTCCACTTTTTATTTGAATGGTTTCTATTACGTCTACCCTTCCATAAGTTTATTGCCGTCTCAGACTTTACGGCAGATTCATTAATTGATGCAGGTATAAACAAATCAAAGATCATTAGAATTTATAATGGGATCGACTATAATGATTTTGCAAATTTCACAAAAGTAAAATCCGATAAATTTACGTTTACTTATTTCGGTCGATTGGGTATTTCAAAGGGATTAGACATTCTTTTGAATGCTATTGAAATCCTGAAAGCACAAAACAAAACCTTTGATTTTAATTTGATTATACCTACCCTTCCAGCATCCTTCAATGATAAAATAAGAGGACTCATTGCGCAAAAAAATCTATCGGAAATTATATCTATACATAGCGACCTCTCCAGGAACATCCTTTTTAATAAGGTTGCCAATTCATCGGCTGTTGTTATCCCTTCTTACTCTGAAGGATTTTGTTACACTGCAGTGGAATCAATGGCTTTAAACGTTCCCATAGTGACTTCTAACATGGGCGCTCTCAAAGAAGTTGTAAGTGGGAAATATGTAAAAATGAAAAATTATAGTGCACAGTCATTAGCAGATGCTATGCAAAGAGCACTTGAAGGAAAGTGGGAAACGATACCTCTCAAAAAATTTCAGTTGAAAACAACAATCAACGAATACATTCAATTTTACAAGCAATTACTAAACAGGACCAATGCCTAAGAAAATAGCATTTTTAGCTGATTGTTTGGTTACCCAAAAAGCGGGCATACATTTTTATACGCATCAATTTATCAAAAGGGCCATTGAAGACTATCCACAAAATCAATACTTTATAATTCTCGAAAAACCATATGGTCAATTTGAAGCGACTGAGATTATAGTACCCACAAATAAATCATTACCCTTTCATTTTAGATTAAGAAGCTTTACATCTATTCCCAAAGCGGTCAACAAACTTAATCCAGACGTGGTTATCGAAATGGCTCACTTTGGTCCTTTTAGACTAAACCCTAAAATTAAAAGAGTTACCGTTATTTATGATTTGACGCCTATTTTATTTCCAAAATGGCACAATTCGATGAGCTATTGGATACACAAATTATTTCTGCCTGGTATCATAAAAAAATCGAATAAAATTATTTGCATAAGCAAAAAAACACAAACAGACTTAATAAAACTTTATCCTCACGCTGAAAACAAAACACTAGTCAGTTATCCATTCGTTAATCCAAAAGTATTTATTGAAACAAAAAAAACAATTCACCCACATGCATTTTTCTTGAGTGTGGGCACGATTGAGCCTAGAAAAAACTATTTGACATTAGTCAAAGCATTTGAGATTTTTGCAGCTACAAATGAAAACTTTGATTTGATAATAATCGGATACTATGGATGGAAATCAAATACACTTTTAAATTATATTAAAGCCTCACCTTATCGCGATAGAATAATCCTTAAGGGCTATGTCAGCAAATCCGATTTACGACATTATTACAGACAATGTATGACATTTATCTATCCCACACACTACGAAGGTTTTGGTTTGCCTCTACTTGAGGCATTTCACTTTAATAAGCCAATTTTAGCTTCGGATATTGATATTTGTAGGGAAGTATGTCAAGACGCCGCAATCTATTTCAGTAAAGATCAGCATCAGGACTTGGCTA
>Ga0114952_1001216_pt1 | contig 22495 bp, 19 predicted proteins | sample SidtaG_2_FD_87303 | JGI IMG/M metagenome (GOLD analysis project Ga0114952, IMG submission 87303) | Marine algal microbial communities from Sidmouth, United Kingdom - Sidmouth_Asex2 metaG | ecosystem: Host-associated > Algae > Red algae > Unclassified | place: Sidmouth, United Kingdom | collected...
AAGAGGTAACTGATATGCAACGTAATGTTCAAGGTGAAGTTATTGCTTCTACTTTTGACAAAGAGCCTTCTGAACATGTTCGTGTAGCTAATATTGTATTGGAAAAAGCAAAACGATTAGTAGAATGTGGTCATGATGTTGTCATCCTTTTAGACTCCATTACACGTTTGGCAAGAGCTTACAACACCGTACAACCAGCATCTGGAAAAGTTTTGAGTGGTGGTGTAGATGCGAATGCATTAAACAAACCAAAACGTTTCTTTGGAGCAGCTAGGAATATAGAAGGCGGTGGATCACTTTCAATTATAGCTACTGCCCTAACCGAAACCGGTTCTAAGATGGACGAGGTTATCTTTGAGGAATTTAAAGGAACCGGTAATATGGAGCTTCAGTTGGATCGTAAAATTTCTAACAGAAGAATATTCCCAGCCATTGACCTTACTTCATCCAGTACACGTAGAGATGATTTGTTGTTGGACAAAGAAACTATACAACGTATGTGGATTATGCGCAAGTATCTTGCTGATATGAACCCGGTAGAAGCTATGGAATTCATTGAGCAACGTTTTAAACAAACTAAGAACAACGAAGAGTTCTTGCTTACCATGAACCAATAATATTAAATTTATAGACTAAAAATATCAAACTTTTAATATCCCGGATTCCTAATTAAAAAAATGGAATTCGGGATTTTTTTATGGTCTCATCTAATAATTCCCTACCTATCTAAAACAAAATAGAAAGAATTCACTCCACCTATAAAATCTTAAAGATTTAGGAATATTGTTGGTGATTTTCTAATTATCCAATTTTTCGGATATCTTTATAGCGCAAAAATTAATTACTTCCCCCGAATTTTGCATGTATAACAAGTAGAACTTAAAAACTTTATGTCATGAAAAATTCGTTGAAATTGGTGCAAACTTGCGCCGCTGTATCCCTAATGTTAATTTTCACAAACTGTCGTCACAAAGAAGACGATAGTATAGTCGTCATAGATAAAAAAGAGGTGGATTCAGTGATAATTCCGCTTGAACAAGCTGAAGAAATGTATAATACCTACACGGATCGCCGTGTTGAGTTGATCAAAAATTTTGAAAATTCCTTAGACAGTTTAAATAATTACGACCCTGAAAGCAAGACTGATAACCAAAAATATAAAGCTGCTATACAGCAAAAAGAAAATGGTTTTGTACCTACAAGATATATTTCCTACGATTATCAAGCCTTGAAAAAATATATGGCCTTTATAGAGCAGGAATCAAAAAAAGCAAACGTAAATATTTCTACCTTAAGATTTTATCTAGCCAATTATTCCGATAAAAGTACTGATGCAGAAAAGAAACGTAGAAACACAATTATGATGGTACCATCTCTTCAGAAAAACGGCAAAGAATATGCTTTTTTTACTGCTAATGATGATAAGGATAATATGAAAAGGAAAGCTTTTTTACTTACTGAGGAATTAACAGAAGACGGCACATCTTACTCAGAAGACAAAAGGGACAAAGCTTCGTTAGGCACTAACTTCACTTCTCTAATCATGGCACCATTCGCTGCACAGAGCCAACAAAGTCTTGTAGGTAACGAAGGAGGCTTGCACCCTCCTAAAAATTAGAGATATATACTCCTACGAAAATGAAATCCAAAGGAGATGGACCATATGGTAATAGATATATTTTTAGAAAATTCTTATGTACCTATTTATGGAATAACCCTTGTCGTGGCCATGATTCGTTATCCTAAATATTTTGATACCTCATTAAAATATTTTCCAATATTAATTCTGTACACTTTTCTAAATGAGTTACTCGGTATTCTAATATTTAAAAACGAATCATTTAGCCTGGCATTGAATAATCTTTATTCTAATTCCAATATTGTAATTTATAACATCTACATGATATGCTTTTATCTGTATTTTTTCTTTTTATTTAAATTTCATATCATGAACAACAAATACAAAGCCTTTATAAAATACGCAAGCATATTATTTGTTATGATTTGTGTAATTAATCTTTTTTTACAAAATTGGTTTCATAATTATTTATATTTAATTTTCTTTTCTGGCTCTACAACACTGCTAATCATAGTATTGCTTTACATCTCTGAAAATATCAATCAACCCATTAGAAATTTCTCAAACAATATTTTATTCTGGGTAGCTACAGGCCTACTACTCTATCATATTGGTTATTTACCAATTAAAACAATTCGATATTATCATGAATTGGCGGGTATAATTGAGAAACCATACCTTAGACGCGTACACTTGTCTCTAATTCTTTTAATGTACAGCTGTTTTATTATAGGTTTTATAAAAATGAAAAGAAGGCCCATTAAATGATAATTAAAAACTAAAATAGCTTCACTTTTAGCTTGTTAACTTCTACATTGTACCTCTCTTAGCCTATATACAGCCCACATCTATTCTTTCATCAAGATCAGGCTGAATGCAAATAACGCTATATTGCGATATGTTAAAACAGTTACTAGAAAATGTATTTATAATATTCTATGGAATAACTCTTTTAGTCTCGCTGTACAGATATCCCAAATATTTTGATACCAAATTAAAGTACCTACCTATAATATTCTTATATACTTTTCTTAATGAGATACTTGGATACCTCATTTTTACAAACCTAAATTTCAGTTTGTTTGAAGACAGCACGTATTCTAAATATAACATAGTAATATACAACCTGTACAACATTGTATTTTACCTGTACTTTACCTACATCTTTATGTATTACATAAAAGAAGTAAAGATCAAAAAACTGATAAAACTGGGTATGATATTTTTTTTGATAATTGCCACAATCAATCCTTATTTTCAAAGCTTTTTTCACTCAACTCAAATAGGCACATATGTCTTTGGAGCAATGGTTCTATTAGCATGTATCTACATCTACTTAAAACAAATTTTTAAAAACAACAAAAACGATTGGGGTAGAAATTTACTTTTTTGGCTCGCTCTAGGACTACTTATATTTTACATAGGCTATCTCCCGATTAAAATGTCAAGGCAATATTTAAACATTCCTGAATCAATAGAAAAGTCCATTATTCATCCGCTACATATTAGCTTAATAATTATTTGCTATTCCTGCTTTATAACCGGATTTTTGAGAATGAAACTGAATATGCCAGAACAAAATCAAACATAACATTATGATATAAAAAAGCCCCGATGTATGAATACACCAGGGCTTTCTAAAAAGTATTATAAATATTACAATGCAGCTACGTGCTTTGCTAATTTACTTTTTAAGTTTGCTGCTTTGTTATCATGAATGATATTGCGCTTAGCTAATCTATCGATCATACTAACCACGCTAGGCAATAAAGCTTCAGCATCTTTCTTACTTTCTTCACCACGTAACTTTTTAATAGCATTACGGGTAGTTTTATGCTGATATCTGTTACGAAGACGTACTGCTTCGTTTCTTCTGATTCTTTTTAATGCTGACTTGTGATTTGCCATCTTCTTCTAACTTATTATAATATTTTAAAAAATTCCTTTCGAACCTTTAGTAGTCCGTAGGGGAATCGAACCCCTGTTACCAGGATGAAAACCTGGCGTCCTAACCCCTAGACGAACGGACCATTAAATCAATTTCGGATTAAAAATCCAGTTACTCTAGTAGTCCGTAGGGGAATCGAACCCCTGTTACCAGGATGAAAACCTGGCGTCCTAACCCCTAGACGAACGGACCATACTTTGCGCAATTGCGGATGCAAAAATACAATTATTTTTTACTAACACAATAGCTAGCATAAATTTTTTAATAAGCTTTTGCAAAAAGTACTCTTTTTGATGATGATTTTCCGGTCACCATACACTTACCCTCAATGTTTTCGGTAGCTAACGGGATACACCTAATAGTTGCCTTTGTCTCATCTTTTATTTTTTCTTCGGTTTCATTGGTACCATCCCAATGCGCAGAGATGAATCCGCCTTTTTCCTCTAAAACCTTTTTGAACTCCTCGTATGTATCAACTTCGGTAATATTGTCTTCTCTAAAATCGTATGCTTTCTTGTAAATGTTCTTTTGAATATCGTCTAAAAGAAATTCAATTTTGGAAATTACATCTCCCGTTGGTATAGTTTCCTTTTCAAAAGTATCTCTTCGTGCCACTTCATATGTACCATTTTCCAAATCTCGTTTACCAATAGCCAAACGAACAGGAACACCTTTCAATTCATATTCATTGAACTTAAACCCTGGTTTATGCGTGTCCCTATTATCAAACTTTACAGAGATACCTTTAGCTTGTAATTCTTTTACTAATGGCCTTACCTTATCGGAAATAGCGTCTAACTGCTCCTCTCCTTTGTATATAGGAACGATTACCACCTGAATTGGTGCTAATTTTGGAGGTAACACCAATCCATTGTCATCACTATGGGTCATTATCAGTGCTCCCATAAGACGTGTGGAGACTCCCCAAGAAGTAGCCCAAACATGCTCCTGTTTGCCTTCTTTGTTTGCAAATTTCACATCAAATGCTTTTGCAAAATTCTGACCTAAAAAATGCGATGTACCTGCCTGTAATGCTTTTCCATCTTGCATTAAAGCCTCAATACAATAGGTTTCCAATGCTCCGGCAAAACGCTCACTTTCTGTCTTAACACCTTGTATAACCGGCATAGCCATATGCTCTTCCGCAAATGCAGCATAGACTCCGTTCATTTTTTCCGCCTCTTCTATCGCTTCCGCTTCCGTAGCATGAGCGGTATGCCCTTCTTGCCATAAAAACTCAGCGGTTCTAAGAAAAAGGCGAGTACGCATTTCCCAACGAACTACATTTGCCCATTGGTTGATCAATAGAGGTAAATCCCGGTATGATTGTATCCATCCTTTGTATGTATTCCATATAATGGCCTCGCTAGTTGGGCGTACCACCAATTCCTCTTCTAACTTAGCATTAGGATCAACTCGCAATTTCCCTGGTTTATCCGGGTCATTTTGAAGTCGATAATGTGTAACTACAGCGCACTCTTTTGCAAAACCTTCTGCATTTTTTTCTTCGGCTTCGAATAAGCTTTTGGGTACGAATAACGGGAAGTAAGCATTTTGATGGCCTGTCTCCTTAAACATTCTATCTAGCTCTGCTTGCATTTTTTCCCAAATAGCAAAACCGTAAGGTTTAATAACCATACAACCTCTTACCGCTGAATTTTCAGCCAAGTCTGCTTTTACCACGAGTTCGTTATACCATTTGGAATAATCCTCGCTGCGCTTTGTCAAATTCTTACCCATTATATTTAGTTTGGCACAAAACTTGTGCTTATGTTAGCAAAATAATTGGGTAAAACTACTTATTTTTACTATGTTCAACAATAAAAATTGCACCCATGATACATTTACCATCCCACAGTAAAATTCGTCTCATTGCACTTTGCACCCTAACAGGCATTATTGCAGTGTCTTGCGGCTCATATCAATCGGCCTCATATTATGATAACGACGGAATTTATTCCAACGACAATCAGGTTAGCGTGGAACGTCAAGAAAGACCTCAGCAAGCAAGGCAAAAAGCTCAGGCTACAGACGAACCATATTCCGATTATTTTGGACAGCAAGCCGGACAATACGACCAAATGCTTGACGGTGAAATTTTTACTGATATAGATTCATATTCTAGCGAATCTGCTCAGGATAGTATTTCTGACAGTCAATTGACGGATTATTATAATAATGATAATGATTATGCCGGTTATGCAGGATGGGGTGATAATGCAACCAGCGTAAACATAAATGTTTATGATAACGGATGGAACGGTTTCGGTGGTTTTGCATGGGCCTCGCCATGGCTTTATAATTCTTATGGCTGGGGCGGATACGGATACGGCGGATACTACAACCCATGGAGATACAGATACAGTCCTTGGGGCTGGGGTGGCGGATATGGTTACGGATTCGGTGGGTTTTACGGCGGCTTTGGCTGGGGCGGATACGGAACATGGTGCCCTCCTTACGGTTATTATAATGGGTTTAATAATTATTCCTACAGAAACCGCAGCTATGCATACAATCGTGGTAGAAGAGGTTACCAAACCAATACAAATGCTATTTCAGGAAGAAATTCTAGATATGTATCAAGAAGTGCTAACGTAAATAGAACTAGCAGATCTACACCAAGATACTCGGCTAATAGATCTAATGCCAACAGAAATTCAACAACATCGCGTAGCTCAAGAAACTATAGCACCAATCGTTCTGCAGCATCTAGAAGAACTGTAGGTGTTGACCGCAACAGTTCGTACAGAACAAGCAGGAGTACAAGGGCTACACCAAAATATAATGGTTCTTCGCGAACCAGTACCTCTAGAAGAAGTAGTGCTACTCCCCGTTCTTCCACGTATAGAAGTTCTGGTACAAGAACTAGTGGAAGCGGAACATATAGAAGTTCAACACCTAGGACTAGTACATACAGATCTTCTGGATCAAGTAGAAGCAGTTCTAGTGGTAGTACTTACAGAAGCTCGGGCAGATCTTCAAGAAGTTCTGGTACTTACAGGAGTTCTGGAAGCTCTAGTAGATCTTCGTCAGGATCTAGTTCTAGATCATCCGGCTCTAGCTCACGATCTTCATCAAGCCGTAGAAACTAAGTTCATTAATTAAAAGTAACTTACTTTAAAAATTACTAGGAATGAGAAACTATCTAACATTCATAGGGCTGTTTGCTTGCGTTATTGCAAGTGCTCAGAATATAAATGACGTATTACGCTACAGCACGGAGAATTTACAAGGTTCTGCGCGTTTTCAGGCCATGGGCGGTGCTTTTGGTTCTTTAGGTGGTGATTTGTCCGCTTTGAACATCAATCCTGCCGGTAGTGCTGTTTTCAATAATGGAATATTCTCTATATCGGGAACCAATTATAACAGAAATACAGATTCTAATTATAACGGTGCTTTAAGCAATTCCACCAATAACAATTTTAATATTAATCAGGTGGGAGGTGCATATGTTTTCACATCTACCAATCCCGATAGTAAATGGAGAAAATTATCTTTAGCCGTAAATTATGATGTAGTTCAAAGTTTTGACGATCGCCTTATTACCTCTGGATCAAGTAATGAAGGTATTGACAATTACTTCCTTGATTATGCCGATGGCATAGCACTGCAACCACTGAAACTACAAGGAAACGAAACCATTGGCGAGGCATATTTAGATATAGGAGCCACAAATGGATTAGGTTTCTCCGGTCAGCAGGCTTTCTTGGGATTTCAGGCAGGAATTATAGACCCAACTGTAGACGAAGATGATAACACCAGCTATTTCTCAAATGCCAACTACCAAAGCGTTAATCAGGATTTTAGACAAAATGTATCAGGATACAATAGCAAATTTACCGTAAACGGCGCTACACAATATGGCGATAACTTTTACTTTGGAGCTTCTTTAAACTTTCACACTATACAATATGAGAGATTAAATAGGTACGATGAATCCTATTCCAATGAGGGAGAATCGAGGTTTGTAGCTTTTGATAACCTTTTAGAAACTGAAGGAACAGGATTTTCCATGAGCATTGGTGCTATTGCTAAGGTTAATGATGTTATTAGGTTAGGAGCAAGCTACCAGTCACCAACATGGTACCGCTTGACAGACAATTTTTCTCAAGCGATAGATTCAGATTATCCTAACAAAGAAAGTTCTTTTAATTTTTTCGACCTTAATTACATAAATATCTTTGACTACCAGATTAAAACACCCGGAAAAGTTACAGGAAGTATTTCTGCAGTTTTTGGCAAAAGCGGACTTGTAAGTCTTGATTACGGTTACCAAGATATGTCCAACGCAGAATTAAGACCCACGAGTGACTCTGGCTTTGCTGATGAAAATCAATTTATATCTGAAAGTTTAGGTGGTGTTTCTACAATTAGAGTTGGTGGTGAATACCGTATTAAAAGAGTAAGCCTAAGAGCTGGATATCGTTACGAGCAAAGCCCGTATGAAAGTGGTAATATCGTTGGTGACCTTAATGGAATATCAGGTGGGATAGGCTATAATTTTAATAGAAGCCGATTAGATTTAGCTGTAAACCGCACAGAACAAGATGTACTGCAGTATTTTTTTGATACAGGAATTAACACACCTGCCCTACTAAACAACGTTAACACTAATATTACTATAGGTTATACATTAAATTTCTAAAGGCAACATAAAGACTTTAAGCTATTTTAAAAGTTCGGCCTATGCCGGACTTTTATCTTTTTAGAGCAAAATACGCCTTGGTTAATTTAGCTACTTCAATATTGTTTTCTTGTTCGCTATATTCAAGTCTAAACCAATATGTAGAAGAAGGTAATTGGTTTCCATTTAAGGTTCCGTCCCAATCCACATCAGTACTTAATTGTACTAAGAGCTTACCGTAGCGATCAAAAACAAATACCATTGGATCAGTTAAAGTTTCAATTCCCTTAATATTCCACGTATCATTTGCCCCATCATTATTTGGAGTGAAAAACTTTGGGTACCCCACTACTAAAAACTCTATAGGCTCTGTTGTTCCGCAACCATTTTTATCATTGATTATTACGGTATTTATGCCCGGAGGCACATCATTGAAAATAGCATCATCCTGAAACTCACCTTCATTAATAGCGTATTCATAATCTCCATCACCTTCAGCAAATATTTCTATATTGTTCATATCCGGATCTAAAGACAAATTAGAATTCAGTGTTTCAACACGATCAAGAACAGGTGTTCCATAATAGGTTATGAGAATATCGTCTAAAATATGAATCCCCTCATCTGTAGTAATATCAACATGGTATCTTCCTGAGTCTGGACTTGTAACCGTAATCTGAGTAGCTGATGGACCTGAACCTAACGGCCCGTCTATAGTTCCGTCGTCATCATAATCAACAGACCAAGCAATATTAGAAATATCCGGTCCTGCCGGGGAATTCAATGCACTCAAAGTGATATCTGGGTCACCTTCACATGCCGTTATATCCAAACCTAAGAACTCATCCCGTAACGTACAATCAAGAGCAGTATTTTGATCAGCTTCTACAGAGCTACCCGTGAATGTAAGCATGAAAGGCTCCCGTTCATCATCAAAATTAGTATTGAAATTATTAATCAAAATGTAGTACACCTCTCCCGGCAGTACATCTAAATACTCATCATAGGTATTTAAATTCTGAGTTACAGAAGGTGATCCAGCCTGACCATTTTCCGGGTTTACCCCTAGCCCGGTAAATCTGGTATTATTTACCTCATAGTTACAACGTATAGGTTGAACAGCACCAGTACCAATACCAACACAATCAACATCAGGGCCATAAACGGCAAAATCCCATTCGGCTGTTGGGGTTCCCGAACCGGTAACCGGTAAAGCCTCCAGATCAAATCCTACTTGGCCTTCTGTACCTGCCCTGAACACAAACCAAGATGTATTGTTTTCAACATTAGCATTACTTACACTTCCTTTTTCAAGGCAGCCAGTTTCAGAAATAACTTCAGGGTCAAAGTCATCTATGACTCCACGTCCATCAGCATACCCCATTATAGGAGCATCCGCACATACAGGAATAGCCGAACGACAATCACCGGAGTTTTGTGCTTGAATTTCTGTGGAAACGAAAAAAAACACACAGATAACAGATAGTAAAAAGCGCATAAGTTTGGGACTAAATAGATACTATTTAATAACTCAAAGACAGTGATTTTAGTATGTTAAGCTGAAATATCCGGGTGTTTATCGATAAAATACCCACTAGAAATGCCATTTCTGAAAGCTAACGTTTTAGAGAAAAGTGGTTATTAATATATTGGGCAGTCACTATTTGGCCATCTGCCCTAGTGTACGTTAACTTAAACCAGTAATCGGATTCCGGCAGAAGTTCCCCATTATAGGAACCGTCCCATTCAGAATCTGCAGCATCTAATTGGGCTAATAATTTGCCAAAGCGATCATAGATAGATACGATGGCAGAATCCAACAAATCTACTCCGGTTATACTCCAATAATCATTGGAATTATCTCCATTTGGAGTAAAAAACTTGGGAAAACCTATGACAGCGATTTCCTCGGTTACCTCTCCACAACCTTGAGGGTTATTTACAGATATAGTGTGCATTCCCGGCTCTACCTGATAGAATTTATGCCCTTCTTGATACGGACCATTGTCCAGGCGATATTCATATATTCCCGTAACATCCGTAATGACCGTAACCGTATTATTATTTTTAAGGTCATCTATAATGATATCCGTAATTTCAGGTGGGCGCGAAACGGCTACCCTTACTACTTTAGAAGCGGAACAAACCAAACCGGACTTTGTATTTGTTGCAGTCAATTTATATTCGCCCGCTTCAGAAACCATAAGGGTAGGAGTGGTCTCTCCCGAGCTCCACTGATAGGTGAAATCGGTATTTCCATTTTCTAGACCAATAACAACTCCAGTATCATCATCACATAAAAAGGCCTCTTCCGAAATATCTAAATTCGGCGTTTCTAAATTGATCAACTGAAATTGCTCCGAGGCATCAAAACATTTGGAATTGGCAATTGATGTAATACGAACAAAAATGGTCTCAGAGCCGGATTGCGTCGGGTATTTTTTAGGCAATGCATTAAATCCGGCAACAGCATCAGATTTACTATTATGATAACTGACCAGAAATTCACTTAAACCTTGACTTCCTAATACCTCTGCGTCTTTTTGAGAAAGATCATAAATCTCCAAACCACTACATGATGCATCGTCTGAAACAGCATTTGCGACTGGCATAGTAGAAAAAGAAACTTGAACATCACTAATAATAGTTTCAGATGGCCTAATCACTTCTACTCTGTAATTTGCTGACTGAGCAACTTGATAGGTTGAATTAGTTTCCCCTACTATTTCTGTAAAACCGCTACCTGAATCTACAAACCATCTATAAGAAGTTGCATCAGAAGTAGTCCCATCTAAAACTATGTTTTCATTTTCACAAGCAGCAATTGGTGGCCCAAGAAGATTATTTATAATAGAACAATCCAGCGCATCAAAAGGATTCGTTACGAATATGTGACCTGAAAATTGAATTGAGAAACCAGAATTAATGTTGCTAAAATTATTGATGAGCAGATAGTAATCCTCACCGGGAGTTACATCCAACCAAGCTTCATATTGTACATTTTCCGTATTTCCGGTAGGGTCCTCCCCTACCCCAACAAACGTATTTTCATCTTGGTTATCAAAAAAATTACACCGTACAGGTTCTCCTAAATTATTACAATTATCGGATTTGTAAAGGGCAAAATCCCAATCTTCAAAGGTATCTATGCCAATATTAAAACCTAATTGGCCAGAGGCACCTGTTCTAAATCTATACCAAGCAGAATTAGATTCAATTACGCCGCTAAGGGTTTGCTCCAAACAACCACTTTTAGCGGCACTATTAAAATCATCCATACCAAATCCTATTGTACCTCCATTCACCGGAGTGTTATTACAAATAGGTATAGCATTACCGCAATCTGGGGAAACTTGTGCAAAAACAGCACCCATACCCAAAAAGAATAATACAAACCATAAGATTATAAAACGACTCATTTAACAGCTTAGACCTTATATATCGTAAAAGTAGCTTCTAACTATTCTTAACACCAATTTATGTTGTGTATCAGGACATATAGAACGTAAAGTGCCATATTATGTATATCTTTGCAGTTCGTTTTACTTAGTAAGAAGTGTAATGTATGTAAACTTTTTAAGACGAATTAGGCATTAAAAATGTCAATAGATATAAGCAGATGAAAATTGATAGTACTTTGGAAAAGCAGTTTGAAGATTTAGGAGACGACCATGTTTCTGCATCGGAAGATACACCCTTACGTGAAGACGCATTCGTGTTAAGTGATGATGATAAGATTGAAAGAATTAAAGATAACGTAAGAGAGATACTCCTTACTTTAGGATTGGACCTAGATGACGATAGTCTTAAAGGCACTCCAAACAGAGTAGCAAAAATGTTTGTGAAAGAGATTTTTGGTGGACTTCATCCTGATCTAAAACCTAAATCCTCTACCTTCAGCAACAAATATAAGTATGGAGAAATGCTTGTAGAAAAGAACATTACGCTCTACTCCACTTGCGAGCATCATCTTTTACCAATAGTTGGCCGCGCGCACATTGCGTATATTTCTAATGGAACGGTTGTTGGTCTTTCTAAAATGAACCGTGTAGTAGATTATTACGCAAAAAGACCACAAGTTCAGGAACGTTTAAATATTCAGATTGTTCGCGAACTCCAAAAAGTCTTAGGCACTGATGATGTTGCCTGTGTAATTGATGCTAAGCACCTTTGCGTAAATTCTAGAGGTATAAGGGATATCGAAAGCAGCACGGTAACAGCTGAATATGGCGGTAAGTTCAAAGAAGAATCCGTACGCCGCGAATTTTTAGATTATATAAAATTAGAGACCACCTTCCAATAGCCCTAGCCTAACATGCAATTGTATCAAAACCAGCAATTAAGGATTTACAATTCCCTTTCCGGTAAAAAAGAAATATTTGAACCTTTAAGTGAAGGTCACATAGGTATGTATGTCTGCGGCCCCACAGTTTACAGTAATGTACACTTGGGCAACTGTCGTACTTTTATGTCGTTTGATATGATTTTTAGATACCTCAAACATTTAGGGTACAAAGTAAGGTATGTTCGTAATATTACAGATGCCGGACATTTGGTAGATGATGCGGAAGACGGTGAAGACAAGATTGCAAAAAAAGCTAGACTTGAACAATTGGAACCTATGGAAGTGGTGCAGCGCTACACCATAGATTTTCATAATATTCTAGAACAGTTCAATTTTTTACCACCAAGTATAGAGCCTACGGCTACTGGTCATATAATTGAGCAAATTGAAATTATAAAAGACATTCTTGAGAAAGGTTTTGCCTATGAGGTAAACGGGTCTGTATATTTTGATGTTTCCAAGTTCAATGATAGCTATGAATACGGCAAATTGAGTGGAAGAAAGCTGGAAGATATGATAGCAAACACCCGTGAACTTGCCGCACAAGACGACAAAAAAAGTCCACAAGATTTTGCACTATGGAAAAAAGCCGAGCCACAGCATATTATGCGCTGGCCTTCGCCTTGGGGAGATGGTTTCCCAGGTTGGCATCTAGAGTGTACCGCAATGAGCACAAAATATTTGGGTGAAACTTTTGATATTCACGGTGGCGGCATGGACCTAAAATTCCCTCATCATGAATGCGAGATAGCACAAGCCGAAGCTTGTTATGGGCATTCTCCCGTTAGGTACTGGATGCATGCCAATATGCTTACCATGAATGGTAAAAAAATGGCAAAGTCTACAGGAAACAACATTTTACCCGGTGAGATATTTACGGGTGACAATGATATTCTCAGCAAGGCCTTTTCTCCTTCTGTAGTTCGCTTTTTTATGATGCAGGCCCATTACACTAGTATCTTAGACCTAAGCAACGATGCGTTATTAGCTTCCGAAAAGGGATTTAGCAGGTTAATGGACTCACTTTCTGTATTGCAAAGCTTAGGCACAGGAAACACTAGTGATTTTGATGTTCAAGCGTGGAAACAGCAGTGCTATGATGCCATGAATGACGACTTTAATACGCCAATTCTAATAGCACATCTTTTTGAAGCCGTAAAGCATATCAACCTTATTAAAGAAGGAAAAGAAAGTATTACTGCTGCTGATAAAGAAACACTTGCTCAAACCTTAAATGCATTTATATTTGATATTTTAGGCTTGGAGGAAAAAGGAGGTAGTACTGAGGATGCGGGGAAACTTTCGGGTGTAATAGAGTTATTGATAAAGATGCGAAAAGAGGCTCGTGAGAACAAAGATTTTGCCACCTCTGATAAAATCCGAGATCAATTGGCAGAGCTTGGCATTCAGTTAAAAGACGGCAAAGAAGGTACAACTTTCAGTATTTAAATTTACATCTGATCGTGAATGTGGGCAGTTTTAGCTTGGTACTCACTAGGTGATAAATGCTGATGCGCTTTAAACACTCTATTAAAATAAGAGCGACTTTCAAAACCACATTGCAAGTAAACATTCTTAATACTGCGCTTTGAATCTTGCAATAAGCCTACCGCTAATTTTATTCTTTCGTTATTAATAAACTCAATGGGAGAAATACCCAATTCCGTCTTAAACACCCTATGAAAGTGAGAAGGACTCAAACAAGCCTTGTTACTTAAATCCTCTATACTTAAAGGCTCATGTAAATGTTCCCTTATATATCGTATTACAGTCGCCAATCTACTATTTGCATTTAGTTGTAACGTAGAGTTCGAATAAATCTTACGTTCATTGGTCTGCAAGATTCTAATAATCAATTCCCGCAACATATTATCTACGAAGAAATCCTTGGAAGGATGATTTTCAGAGAACAAAAATAATAAACGCTGTAAAATCTGAAAGATACCCGCATCGTTCACAAAATGGAAATTGTAATCCATCAATCCCCACTCTTTATTATCGTGCTTGGGCATATTCTCGTTCATGAGTTGCATTACCTTATCTATTTTATCCTCAGAAATAGCCAATGCTAAGCAACGTGTTGGATTTTTTCTCATTGCTTCCGGAAAATCTATACACATAGTTTCGTTTGCAGGAAGCACTAAAGACTCGCCAGGCAAAAAATCGAAAGATTCATAATCCCTTAGATGCATTATTTTCTTTCCTTCTATCATACTGGCCAATACCGGCTGGTCAAAATTTAAAAGTACGCGTTCCGCCTTTTGATGGGTTTCGAACACATGCAACGCAGCATTATTCAGAGTATAAGAAGTTTGATTCTCTACTAAAGTCTCCAGTTTTCTATTCGACAAAAATTTATTCGATAAGTCCAGCATATCCAATTAAGCATCAATTTTATATGTAAAATATTAAGAAATATACAAAATAACTGTTATTAAAATATTAATTCAATAGATAATGATAGAATTGTTCACACTAATGGCAGAATCGTTCAGATAATTTCCAATCAACTCCATTACATTTAGAAATCCTTTTTAAGCACCTAGATAACAGTGGCTTAAAAAATTATCTCATCTATTAATTTAAAAAACTTAACTATGAGCACACAGACAGTTGAAAACAATCTTCTACAAAAGCCTAAGTTTAAAGACCAATATGAAAATTATATTGGTGGAAAATGGGTTGCACCCGTTAAAGGTGAGTATTTTGACAATCTCTCACCCGTGGACGGTAAGGTATATACAAAGGTAGCACGTTCCACATCGGAAGACGTAGAATTGGCTATTGATGCAGCTTGGGAAGCAGCGCCAGAATGGAATGCTTCATCAGCAACTACAAGAAGTAATATACTATTAAAGATAGCTGATGTAATGGAACGTAATCTTGAAACCTTAGCGAGAGCTGAAACTTGGGATAACGGAAAAGCTATTCGTGAAACTACTGCTGCAGATATACCACTGGCAATAGACCATTTTAGATATTTTGCCGGCGTTATTAGAGCGGAAGAAGGTTCTGTGAGTGAATTGGATTCCAATACGGTTGCCTTAAATGTTACCGAACCACTTGGGGTAGTAGCACAAATCATTCCATGGAATTTTCCGCTATTAATGGCTACTTGGAAATTAGCACCGGCATTGGCGGCAGGTAATTGTGTTGTACTCAAACCTGCGGAACAAACACCAGCCGGAATTATGATTCTAATGGAGCTCATTAGCGATATTTTACCTGCAGGCGTTCTGAACGTTGTGAACGGTTTTGGAGCAGAAGCAGGAAAACCTTTGGCATCAAGCCCAAGAATAGATAAAGTAGCTTTTACCGGAGAAACCACCACCGGACAACTTATCATGCAATATGCTTCTAAGAACATTACTCCCGTAACCCTTGAACTTGGCGGAAAATCTCCGAATATTTTCTTTGAAAGTGTTATTGATGCAGATGACGACTTTTTTGACAAATGTCTGGAAGGTGCTGTAATGTTCGCACTTAACCAAGGTGAGGTCTGTACCTGTCCGTCTAGAATGTTAGTTCAGGAAAGTATTTACGATCGCTTTATTGAAAGGGTGATTGAACGTACAAAAGCTATTAAACTGGGACATCCGTTAGACCCAACTACAATGATGGGCGCTCAAGCATCAAACGACCAATTCGAAAAAGTAATAAACTATATTAACATAGGTAAAGACGAAGGTTGCGAAGTTCTAACAGGTGGAGAAGTTGCTTACAATGAAGGTCTTGAAGGTGGTTTTTACATTCAACCTACCATTCTTAAAGGAAATAATAAAATGAGAGTGTTCCAAGAAGAGATTTTCGGACCTGTGGTTTGTGTAACAACCTTTAAAGATGAAGCTGAAGCTATTGAAATTGCCAATGACACTCCTTATGGACTTGGAGCTGGTGTTTGGACTAGAGACACTCACCAAGCTTACCAAATTTCCAGAGCTGTACAAGCAGGTAGAGTTTGGGTGAACTGCTATCACCTATATCCCGCACACGCACCTTTTGGAGGATATAAAAAATCAGGTATTGGCAGAGAAAACCACAAAATGATGTTAGCACATTATAGACAGACCAAAAACATGTTGATTTCGTACGACAAAAAAGCAATGGGCTTCTTTTAATATGATGACCAAAAGAGTTTTAGTAACAGATGAAGCGAAGACGGTTATTGAGCAGCTAAAACAAACGCACGGGGAACTTATGTTCCACCAAAGCGGTGGATGTTGCGATGGGTCTGCTCCTATGTGTTTTAGCAAAGGTGAACTCATGTTAAATGAAACCGATGTCTGGTTAGGCAACATAGCCGATTGTGATTTTTACATGGCAAAAGACCAGTTTGAGTATTGGAAACATACACAGTTAACTATTGATATTACCAAAGGAAGAGGCGCTAGTTTCTCTTTGGAAATTCCATTAGGAATTCGGTTTATTGTAAGATCAAGGTTATTTTCCGAAGAAGAAGCTATTGATTTAGAGCCTATTCATCAAGCTTAATTTAAAGAGCTTACATTTTTAAACAAACCCGTATTTCAACATACGGGTTTTTAAATGTCTAGGTTTTCCTGCTTTAAAGAATTCAACCAAAAAAATCGTACTTTTACAATTCTAAACTGCTGATTTTGGGATTATCCTTAAAAAAAATTCTGATAGCTCCTTTCGTATTCTTAGTCAGATTTTATCAACTTGCCATTTCTCCTTATACGCCTGCAACCTGCCGCTACTCACCTACTTGTTCTCAATACACTTTAGAAGCCCTGAAAAAACACGGACTTTTTAAAGGTGGCTGGTTGGCCATTAAACGAATATTCAGTTGCAACCCTTGGGGAGGAAAAGGTTATGACCCAGTACCTTAATCCATTTTATTATTACTGACTGGGCTAATTCCTACTAATCCTTCAAATTTATAACGTCGATTTAAGATGTAGTAAAGCTTAACGGTTATCTATTTTATTATCTTAGTGCCCTTAAAACTCCTTTACATGTACTTTTTAGGTATTATCTGGAATCCGAACGAAACACTTTTCACGCTAGGTCCGTTACAGATTAAATATTATAATCTACTTTGGATTACCACTTTTGCTCTTGGCTGGTATATCATGAAGCGTATTTTTACTAACGAGAATAAGTCTGTAGAGCAACTAGATTCACTCTTTATATATACCGTTCTTGCTACAATGCTTGGAGCGCGGTTAGGTCATGTTTTTTTTTATGACTGGCCTTATTATCAAAACCATTTGGCAGAAATATTGCTTCCCATTCGGGAGAGTTCATCAGGTGTACTTTTTGGTTTCATAAAAGGTTATGAATTCACAGGGTTTACTGGCCTTGCAAGTCACGGTGCGATTATAGGTATTCTTATTGGAACCTATTTATATCAGAAAAAGTACCCAGATATGAAAACCCTTTGGTTGTTAGATCGCATGGTTATCCCATCTGCTATTGGTGCTTTTTGCGTTCGATTAGGTAACTTCTTCAATTCAGAAATCAACGGAAAGATAACTGATGAATCGTTTATTTTCGCAACGAAATTCATTCGTGATTCGGATGACATGCACCCATCAAAAGCATTGGCAATTACTCAGGAAAATACTGTAAATGCAGCTTATGACGCTATAGAGAACAATCCTCAGTTTGCAGAACAACTAGCTCAGATTCCTTTTCGTCATCCTGCACAATTGTATGAAGGGGTTGCCTATATTTTCGTTTTTGTTCTGCTGTACTATCTCTATTGGTATACAGACAAGAAAAATAGAACCGGTTATCTTTTTGGTCTTTTTTTAGTTTTACTTTGGACGATTCGTTTCTTTGTAGAATTCGTAAAGAAAAGTCAAGGTGGTTTTGAAGAGAGCCTTGGGTTATTATCAACTGGGCAATGGTTAAGTATTCCATTCATCTTTATTGGTTTTTACTTTATGTTCCGACCAAAAACCAGCAAATCTTAATTCAATAGAGATTCCAAAAAAACTAAATCAGTGTTTTACCAAAAGGTGAATCGCTTCATTTATCATCGACTTTAAAACTTAGCGATACTAAAATGAAACATTTTAAAATAAGTCTGTATTTAGTCCTTGTTGCATTTGCGTTTCACTCATGTAAAGAAGAGACCAAAAAAGTAGTAAAAGCAGAGCCGGTAGTTTTCAAAAAAGAAGGTGAACTTTCTGTTTTCAAAAAAGAAACGGACAGTTTAATCGCTTCTTTTGATATTGAAATTGCCGATAGTGAATATGAAACTCAGACTGGCTTAATGTACCGCAAGAGCATGAAAGCTGATAGAGGTATGTTATTCGTATTTCCTGAAGTAGCAGGGCATTCATTTTATATGAAAAATACCGAGTTCCCTTTGGATTTGATATTTGTAAAGGAAGACATGACCATCGCTAATTATCACGAAAACGCACAGCCTATGGATGAATCCAGCCTACCATCCCAAGGTGCAGTTCAATATGTATTGGAATTGAACGCCGGCCTCATTCAAAAATTAGGTATACAGTCTGGAGATAGCATTGCGTTTAAAAAAATATGATTTTAAATGGATTTGCTTTTGGAAGGAGAACAAACCGAACGAATGCTTTTCCGAAAAGTACACCCCTCAGATTTTGAAGCTTGGTTACCTTTTCATGAAGACAAACGTTCTTCTGAATTTTGGGAAGGATTACCCAGTGACCCAAAAATTGCCTGCCAACAACAATTTGATAGAATTTTTGAACGCTACGAAAATAACCTAGGCGGAATGAACGCTCTTATTTCAAAATCTACCGGGGAGTTCATTGGGTTATGCGGACTTCTCAAACAGACCGTAGATGAAGTAGATGAGCTCGAAATAGGATACTCCATTCTGCCTAAATATTGGAAACAAGGTTACGCAAGTGAAGCTGCCATAAAATGTAAAAACTTTGCAAAAGAACGGACCCTTGCCAAATCGTTAATCTCTATTATTCATATAGAAAATCTACCATCTCAAAAGGTAGCTCTTAAAAATGGTATGTATCTAGACAAGACAACAACATACCAAAATAATCCCGTAAACATTTTTAGAGTCCTATTATAAAACATAATAATTAGGCCATTTCTACCGTTAGCATCTCTCATACTAATGAACTGATGAACAGCCCTAATATGTTGTTTTCTACAGAGTTTTTTTTTCAAATATGGATTGAGTAAAATTTCCTTTTAATATGAAATAGCCAAATGTGGTATCTGTTTTATAAAAATGATGATAATTGGTATCATCCTAATTCCTTGGTTTTTTTGTGAATCCACGTTATCCTATACTCCTATTTTTTATCTAAAATTTTGCCTAAAAAAACTTTGCCTTATATGTGACTTAAACGGTTTCCGTATTTCCTAAGAATTTGTTGTTATGAGAAGAGTTTATCCATAACAAGTTTTAAAATAGTTGTTACTCCTTGCATAATGAAAAAGTTTATTAAAATCTTAGCCTCCTGTTGTTCTCTATTTATAATAGTAATGGCCTGTACCAAAGAGGTCTCACTCATTACTGAGGTAGAGTTTCAGCTTTTGGAACAACACTCGGCAGAAGGTTATATAAACCAGGCACTACCTACAACCTTTACAATTGTACCGGAAGATACTCTGAAAAACTACGAATACACTATCACCTACGAAATATTGGACGGCAAAGGCCATTTTGAGGATATGGATGGTAATCTACTGGAATCCGGAAAAGGCCAATCCTTTCCTACTAATCTTATAAGTTCTCTCATGTACAAGGGTTCAAAAATAGGGGCGCACAGGATAAAGATAGTAGGGTCAGACAATTTTGGTCTGTCAGAAGAGATTGAGATTACGTACAACCTGAGCGATGTACCCGTGGTCTGGGAGGCATCTAGCGAACTCTCCGAGCTCGAACTTGATAAGCCCGCTAGCCTGTCTCTTTTATTGGGAACTGATAACACGGCAGAGGACATTACTTATGAAGCCATTTATGGTTTCGTGCCAGGACCTGGAATACTTGTACCGTCCCAAGAGAACGGCTACGTTCCAACTGGGGAATACAACCCTATTGTCGCCGGCAATTACCCACTAGTATTTACACCCTCCGAAGTAGGACCACAGCAGCTGACTTTTACCCTCCGGGACAGCAACGGTCAGGAAATTGAGACCATACTCGATTTTAACGTAATTGAGTTTATAGATATTTCCTCCATCAATCTTGAACCTGCCAGTGCTAACATAAACGTCGATGAAACCCAAAATTTAGAACTAGTAATTACCCCGGCCAATGCCTCGAATCAAAACGTTAGTTGGTCTTCGTCTGATGAAACAATAGCTACCGTGGATACAACTGGACTTGTTACCGGTATTTCACAAGGAAGCGTTACAATTATTGCCAGTGCTAATGATAGTAGTCAAGTAGTAGGAACTGCAAGTATAACAGTCGGCTCTGAAGATGTCGCTTTGACCGGTATAACCGTAATGCCTTCTCCAGTTTCGCTAAACACAGGTAGCACACAACAGTTAACTATTGATTTTGAGCCAGCAAATGCCACAAATAAAAACGTTACCTGGTCTACAAGTAACCCAACAAAAGCTACCGTTTCCAACACTGGTTTAGTAACAACAATAGAAGTTGGCTCTGTAACAATTACAGCGACTTCAGATGCTGATACTAGTATATTCGGTAATTCTGCAATTACTATAAATGAAATAAATAATGGCCCTATAGCAGTTGATGATGATTATACAGTGGTTGAAACTGGCAATTTGAATGTATTTATTTTAACGAATGACACGGACGATGAAAATAATGATTTAACAGTCAATAGGATTAATGGAAGCCAAGCAAATGTTGGGCAAGCCGTTAGTGGTTCTGCAGGAGGTCTGTTTACCATAACCGGTGGTGGTAATCTTATATTCGATACAAACAATGCCTTTGATGACTTGAACAATGGAGAAAATCGAACAACTACTATATCATATGGGATAACTGACGGTAATTCTAATTCTAATAACGCGACGGTAACCATAACCGTGACCGGTGTTAATGATATTAATAATGCTCCCGTAGCTGTTAATGATAATTTTACGATAGTTGAGAATGCCGTACTTAACGGTAATGTTTTAGAAGATAATGGGAGTGGTCCAGACTTTGATTTGGATAATGAGACACTTGTGATAAGTAAAGTCAATGATTCTGAAGCACTAATAGGACAGACCGTTAATGCTAGTAATGGAGGGCAATTATCTATCACTTCGGATGGAGCAATAGTTTTTAATCAAAATGGAGAATTCGACGACCTTAATGACGGAGAGTCTAGACAGACCTCCGTAACGTATCAGATTACGGATAGCAACGCGTTTAGTAACACAACCGTTATTACTGTAACGGTTACAGGTATAGGGTCGGTAAATATAGCACCATCGGCAATGGGTACTGCCAGTCCATTAACTGGGAACGCTCCTTTAACTGTAAATTTTAAAAACTTAAATTCAACTGACGATGATGGCATGATTATAAGTACGCGATATGACTTTGGTGATACTACCTCAAATAATGGTGGTTTTCCATTTGCTACTAACCACACCTATACTGTAACAGGTACTTATATTGCCAGAATGACGGTTACCGATAATGATGGAGCAACTAGTTTTGTAGAATTTGAAATTGTTGTCACTGACCCTCCCGCCCAAACAGTTTCCTTTAGTAACGGAAGTAGTGTTAACCCAGGTGCTGCAGGTACTTTTGTTCAGGGAACTCTAACAATTAGTCCTGGACCTGACACTCGTTTTCAAATGAACTTGAATGGAGGGGGCGCCCTTAGTCCAGAAGGATCTGAACTTACTTTTACCGTAGATGGTATTTCCTATTTTTTGAATGCAGGCCCAGGGGAGAATGAGACTAGGTTGACTGATCCTATAACGGCAGGTACACACAACTATAGTTTAGAGCTCATAACTTCAGGAGGGGATGGTTATGGTTCTGTTAATGGAATACTCCCATAAATTGAAAGTAGCTAGTCTTTCAACTTATTTAATTCCAAA
>Ga0114952_1001221_pt1 | contig 22404 bp, 21 predicted proteins | sample SidtaG_2_FD_87303 | JGI IMG/M metagenome (GOLD analysis project Ga0114952, IMG submission 87303) | Marine algal microbial communities from Sidmouth, United Kingdom - Sidmouth_Asex2 metaG | ecosystem: Host-associated > Algae > Red algae > Unclassified | place: Sidmouth, United Kingdom | collected...
AGGATCTAAAAAAAAGAGTATTTTTTTAGATGGTATTATGGTATTATGGTGTTGCGGTTTTAGGGAAGTAGCTAATAGTATAGAATCGAGGTGAATGCCTCGACCAGCGGTAATGTTGTTGTCTTGAGGAAGCAGTAATATGATCGAGGTGAATACCTCGACCATTTTTTTTTTGTAACATAGTATTTTGACTATAATGAATAATATTAATCGAGATGTAAACTTGATAAGTTATATGATCGAGCCGAATACTACGACATTTAGAATGGCACCAGAGGTGCCAAATATTAATAGCCCTGAATTCAATTCAGGGAAAATGAAGATAGAGGTGAAAGTTTTGGCGGAATTTTTGACCAAAAATTGTGACAAAACCTAAAGGGTTTATTGGTAGAGAAATCAACAAAGTTAACCCTATAACCCAGAGAATATAGATTCTGACAATGACCCTAACGGATTTAGTTATGACAACATCCCAATCCTATTCAAGCTCTTATCGTATAAATCCTAATTCAGAAAAATAGCAATTGTTATATTTTCGGAATTACCGTCACTTCCTAATTTCCTCAAAAAATGCTTTAGTAAAAGGGAGAGTAGGGGGAGCAGTGAAGACTTTGAGGTCATGAAAAAAACTGCCTTTCTCGTCTAGAAATTTAAAGATAGTTTGAGGGGATAGTTTCCTAAATAATTGACCAAATACAGTTTCACCATTTGTCTTGCCCGTGAGAATGGCGTTAAGCATTATCTTATCATAAAAACTAAATCGTGTCTTCTTAAATCTATAAGATGACAACTTGTCCTTTTTAATGTGCTCTACAATACGGTCAGTCTCTTCTTGGATACGCTTGAATGCAAAACCAGAAGACGCTTTGACGGATCCTGCATTAGTGCCAATATTTATGATTCTCTTTTGTTCGTTTTTGCTGAAATCATAGCCTGTCATAGGAATCGCATTGACTTCCTCTTCTAAGATTTTATAGTCCTCAATCTTTAAAATGTTTTTTATATAATCCTTAATCAATGGATCATAAAATTTAGAGTCAGGGATTTCTCCTGAGAAAATCGCAATTTCAATCAGCGCCTCTCTCTTTGAATGGGGTAGTACATAGAAGAATCTTGTTTCGTTTTTTTGATCCGTTCTAAAATCCATAAAGTGCGCTTGATCAGGATCGAAGCAATCAGTTTCAGTCTTTATCAGCCAGCCTTTAAAATGTTGCCAAACAAAAAGGTCATTTGAGAAATCAAGATTTTCGTAATAACTTTTAAATAGGTGAGGCGCGTTGTATTCTTTGGTATCGGTTTTTACAGAAACTATATCATTGCTTTCAGAAATAGATTCGATAGCTTCAAAAGTAAAATCTGTATTTTCTTTACTTTTTAAAAAAGGGATCACATGATTGTAGAAATCTATCCCTCTTATCATCTTGTATTTATAGGGATTTATATCAAATGTTTTCTCAAATCCCGCGTCCGCATACAAGATATTACTCCATGACTTATACAAAATTGGATCAAAGGTTTCCTTTTCTTTGCTCCAAAAACACCAAGTTCTATCGTTTTGTTTTTTATTGTCTTTATCAATCAATAAAATACGTTTAGCATCCAAAGATTTATTTTGTCTTATTTTATAGGCTAATGAAAGGCCGGAAAGTCCTGCCCCTGCGAATATGTAATCGTATTTATTTGAATTTGGTGTGATGACTTCTTTTATTTGTGTTGTGGCAGTGAAGTTAACAACTTATAAAGAAACAGAGCGCTTTTTATTTAAGCAATTACCTATGTACCAACGCATAGGCCCTAAGACCTTTAAAATAGACCTCAAGAACATAAAGGCCCTATCTAAATTGACGGGAGATCCGCATAAATCATTTAAATCAATTCATATCGCAGGTACAAATGGGAAGGGATCAACCTCTTACTTTGTGGCCAGCTTGTTGTCAGAGTTGGGTTATAAAGTGGGATTGTACACAAGCCCCCATTATAAGGATTATCGTGAGCGTATAAAAATTAATGGCCGATATGTGTCAAAGACTTTCGTCAAATCATTTGTAAATGAATTAATTGAAAAAGGTCTTTTTAATTCTGCGCTTAAACCTTCATTTTTTGAGATTTCAGTTATAATGGCTTTTGAATACTTTAAGCAAGAAGAAGTAGATTTTGCAGTCATTGAAACAGGATTAGGAGGGCGACTGGATTCTACAAATATTATTATACCAGAAATTTCTCTTATAACCAATATAGGTTTAGATCATACAAGTTTTTTAGGAAACACTTTGGAGAAAATAGCTCGGGAGAAGGCGGGAATTATAAAAAAGAATATCCCTGTTTTAATTGGTCGAACGCAAAGTGAAACTAAGCCTATTTTTATTAAAAAAGCAAAAAAAGTATCCGCACCGATTTCTTTTGTTTCAAGGATGCGTATCGATATACCTGCTTCCATATTAAAAGATTTTCCTGCATACCAGAAAGAAAATATGCGTACAGCATTAGCAGGGCTAAAAAAAATAGGGATTGTACCTAATGAACGACAAATTAAAAAGGCTTGGCGCACTGGTTTAAAGCAATGGGGTTTTTTAGGGCGCTATATGAAAGTGTCCAAACGACCACTAGAGATTTATGATAGCGCACATAATCAAGATGGACTAAATATTTTATTTAAGGAACTTAAAAGCGAGAAATATAAGTCGGCACATATTGTATTAGCTGTTGTGTCTGATAAGGATCTGAAAAAAGTGCTCAATTTATTTCCTAAAGACGCACAATACTATTTTGCTCAAGCAACTATACCTCGGGCTATGCCTAAGGAAACTTTAAAAGCGGAAGCCTTAAAATATGGATTAAAAGGGAAATCATATTCGTCAATTAGAAAGGCATTGGCAGCTGCGAGAATAAAGGGGCGACCGCAAGATTTGATTTTAGTAACTGGCAGTATCTTTACTGTAGCAGAAGTTTGTTGAGTTAAGCAAATTTTAAAATATTAGAAGACCATTCGCCCTAAATAATTACTTACCTTAGCGATTCAAATTTATCTTATGATTCAAGTAGATTCAGAAATCAGTACTTTACTCAAAGTTATCGTACACACCCCAGATGTAGGCATTGAGCGTATTACACCTAAACGTGCAGAAGAGTTGCTTTTTGATGATATTGTTTATCTTCCAAAGATGCAAGAAGAGCACGAGACTTTTAAGAAAGTTTTGGAGGCTTTCGCTGGGAATGATAATGTTTATGAAATAAAAACTTTACTAGAGCAATCTTTAGCAATAAATGAGGCTTTAAAAAAGGAAGCGCTAGAGAAAATAATTGGATTTGAGGAATTGCCTAAGTCATCATTGGTAAGATTAGAATCTATGCATGATGAAAAATTAGCAGAAGTTCTTATCTCGGGATACGATAACAAAGCAGATCATATTTTATTTGATCCCATTCCTAATTTTATTTTCACTAGAGATATTGCAGTCGTCGTTAAGGATCATATAATAATTACCAAGGCCTCTAAAGAAGCGCGCCAGCGTGAAAATATTTTAACGCGTTTTATATTTGCCGTTCATCCATTATTTGAATCTTTCAGAGGGAAGACAATTAACTTAAATGACTTGGAAGCTTTTCCGCCTTCACGCAGAGGGGAGCGGGTTTCGATTGAAGGTGGAGATATGATGATGTTGAATAAAGATTATCTTTTAATAGGGTGTAGTGAAAGGAGTACAAGTCATGCCTTTCATTCATTAAAAGAAAAACTCTTTGAAAAGAATGTTATCAAAAATGTAGTGCAAGTCAATATTCCAGTGGATCGTTCTTATATGCATATTGATACTTTGTTTACCCGCGTAGATACAAAAGATGTGGTATGTTACAAGCCGATAATTTTTGATGGATTGGGGAGTAATGTTATCGTACATAATCATGAAGGTCAACAGAAAATTTACGGCTCCGTCAAAGATTTCTTTCTAGAGGAAATTGATTCAGAAATGAACTTTATTTTTTCAGGGATGGGTGAGACGCCTTACCAAGAAAGGGAACAGTGGACAGACGGTTGTAACTTGGTATGTGTCAAACCCGGTGTAGGTATTTCTTATGACAGAAATGTAATGACAGCCAAAGCTTTCAATAAAGCAGGTTACGATGTTCTGTCGGCTTTTGACTTTTTGGAGAAAAGCAAAGAAGATGCTTCGTTTGCAAATCAATTAACAAAAACGATCATTACGATCCCTTCAGGGGAATTGTCCAGGGCGCGAGGCGGCAGTCATTGTATGACATGTCCTATACAAAGAGCAATTTTATAATGTACAGTTATTCTTATAAAAAGCGCGTACGCTATGCAGAAACGGATAAGATGGGATATCTCTATTATGGACATTATGCAAAATATTATGAAATCGGTAGAGTAGAAGCGATGCGTTCGTTGGGGTTTCCTTATAAAAAGATGGAAGACGAATTGGGTGTGATGTTGCCTGTTGTGCATATGGAATGCCGATATATTGCTCCTGCATTTTATGATGATGAAATTGAGATTCAAACCATTTTAAAAGAGAAGCCTACTAAGTTAATTACCTTTCATAATACACTTGTTAATTCTGAAAACAAAGTTATCAATCAAGCTGTTGTAAAGTTGTTTTTTATAGACATGCAATCTGGACAGCGAATATCGATTCCAAGTCAGCTTGCGCAATTATTAAATCCATATTTTAAAAATTAAAAAGAAATATTTGGTTTTATAAAATGAGCATAAGGAAAATACCCATATTAAATACACTGATTGAGTTGACGAAGAATTATTCTCTTCCGGGGTTTTCTGATGTACCCATTTATAATGTTGTAAAGTTTATTTACAATGAGGCCATGAAAGATGATATTGTCACGCGAGCCAACTCCATCGCTTTCAATTTTTTTCTTTCACTATTTCCTGCAGTTATTTTTTTATTTACACTCTTACCAATGCTGCCGATCACTGCAGACTATATTAGTTATATGCGTAACTCTACAGCTTCTTTGATGCCGCAGCAGGCACATGCATATTTATTTTCAGTGGTAGATGGAGTGTCTTCGATTAAGCGAGGCGGACTTCAGTCATTGGGTTTTATTTTTGCATTGATATTTTCCTCATCTGGTATGGTAACATTGATGTATGGTTTTCATAAAAGTTACGAACGCGTGTTTAGGAAGCGTTCATATGTGAAAAATAGGTTAGTTGCGATAGGATTAACTATTTTGACAGCTACCATATTTTTGGTGTCCATGTTGCTAATTATTTTTGGCGGCCCTATTTTACAAATCATCCTTGATAAATTAGATGTGGGAGACAATTCAACTATTGTATTTAATTTATTTAAATGGTTGATAAGTTTTGCTGTAATTTATTTGGGGATAACTACCATTTATCGCTATGGCTCTGCATTGAAAAAGAAAATTACTTGGATAAATACAGGAGCTGTTTTAGCTACGATTTTATCAATATTGAGTTCATTAATTTTTTCCTTTTTCATAAATTCATTTGGCAGGTATAATGAAATTTATGGTTCTATTGGGGCATTGATTGTTTTATTGTTATGGATCCAAATTAATGCTTTCGTTGTGCTAGTGGGCTTTGAGTTAAACGCATCTATTGCTGTTAATAAGGCAGAGCTTTTGGCACTCGAAGATTAATGATGCAAGATTTCTGCACATATTAACGATTTACTAAGAACATATCATAAAAACTATTGCGATCTTTAAATTATGAAGTGGATTTTCGCATCGTTGATTTTTCTTATAAGCCTTTCGGCAAATGGTCAAACGACTAAGGATAGTATTACTGTGTATTATTTTATGTCGGAAGAGTGCAAGATTTGTCAGTATTATAGTAATCTTCAAATTGATCTTTACGAAAACTACAATGACTCATATACTTCATTTGTAGGTTTATTTCCAAATCATTTTTCTTCAGTACCTGCAATTGATTCGTATAAAAAAAAATATCAGATTCCGTTTACACTTAAAAAAGAATTCTTTCAAACGAAAACCAAAAAGTTTGATGCGAAAATAACTCCCGAAGTTGTCGTATATAATGAGACAAAAGAAGAAGTCATTTACCAAGGACGTATCGATAACTCATATGCTAGCTTAGGCAAACTCCGACGCGTCGTCACCCAACACGAACTTAAAGATGTTTTAGAGTCCTTAAAGCAAGGAAGTGTTGTGACTACTGAGTATGTTGCACCTATCGGATGTTATATTTCATTAAAATGAGAGTAGGGGTCGAGGGGCCACGGCAACAAGCTGCCAATGTAACGGGTTGTCATGGTAATATGGATTCAGTGATAAATACACAATTATCAAGGCGCACAACACCAATAACACATGCAGCACAGCGCTTAGACACCAAGGAGCACAGCGACTGAACAGAGGCACGGCGACTACCCAGCGCGTTCCTTCTCGCGCGAGTCTAAGTTTTTTCATATCTTTCGATATTAAAATTTAAAGCATGTTTAAGAAGTTAAAATCTTTGTTTGTAGTTGAAGATGAAAATGCTCAAGCGACAGCAAATAAGGGTGCACAGAAACCTACGGGAAATACACCGAAACCAAATCCAACGTCTGCGCGTAGTGTCAAAGTTGATAAACCAGGTTATGATAAAAATAATCCTCCAAAGGGCAGACCTAGTGAAAAATTCATCAACAGGTTACTTGGCGCTTTAGATGAGAATAATATGAAAGGTTTTGATTATTTGGAATACAAACAATCATTACAAAACTTAAGTAATGTTGAGATGGACGAGCCAACCAAGTATAAGTCAGCATTGGCCATGGCCAAAACGATGGGAGCTACTCCTCAAAAAATGGTAGACTCTGCCACTCATTACATAAAAGTTTTAAATTCGGAAGAAGCTAAGTTTTTAGACGCCTTTAAAAATCAACAAAGTATTCAGGTCGGTAAACGTAATAGTGAAATAAAAACACTTGAAAGCAGTATCGTTCAAAAGCAAAATCAAATTGAGAAGTTGACCAAAGAAATTGCTGATGAGAAGAAAGCTTTAGAAAAGCGCAAGACTTCTATTAATCAAGCCAATGCGAAAGTGCAAGCCACTAAAGAGAGTTTTTATCATGCTTACCATATTGTACTACAGCAGATAGAAGCTGATGTTGAGAAAATGAAAAAATATTTAGGGTAAGCTTAAAGCCTGTTTTTCGAACAATGTAAAAATTGTCATGTTATAATAAAGTCTATTTGAGGCCTTAAAACTTTAACAATTAAATGAATTTATAATAAAATCTAAACCAGTCAAATGAAAAATATTTTAATTATCTGTTTACTTTTGCTAGTAGGTGCTGAGACAATTGATGCACAAAATAAATCAAAATGGCCGTCATTGGACAAAAGTCCTATGGATATGATTCAATATCCGGATGGTGTTGCTTGGCGAAACTACTTGTCAGGATCTGACAGGAATCTAAGTCCAAAGATTAAAGTTTTATATTCTCGACCTATGAAGAATGATAGAGATATATTTGGAAGCTTAGTCCCCTACGGTAAGGAATGGAGATTAGGTGCCAATCAAGCTACAGAAGTTATTTTTTATCAAGCTGTTCAAGTAGGGGATGTTATGGTTCCTAGGGGCGCCTATACAATGTTTGCAACTCCTGAAGCTAATGCATGGACGATTAGTTTTTCTTCACAAAGAAATATTTGGGGATCTAAAAATAGAGATTTGTCTAAGACGGTAGCGACTATAAAATTTCCTACTGAAAAAACACAGGATATGCTTGAATCTCTATCAATGGTATTTCAGAAAGTAGATGAAGATAATGTAAACTTGGTTATAGGTTGGGATATGACGCAAGTGAAAGTTCCTATTAATTTTAATCCTATTGTGTATTCTGGACCTGACACAAGTCCAATGGATCAGGCCATATATCCTGGATCAGCAGATGGATTAAACTATATTGATGCAGATAAATTGGCAGGTAGTCAAGCTAAAATAAAAGTACTTTATGGTCGACCTCAAATGAAGGATAGAAAAATCTTCGGTGAGTTATTAAAGTACGGAGAAGTATGGCGCGTCGGCGCGAATGAATCGACGGTCGTTAATTTTTACTCAGATGTTACCGTTGCTGGTACAGATATTAAAAGTGGTGCTTACAATTTGTATGCAGTTGTAAATGAAAAGAGTTGGGATTTAATTTTCAATACAGATATGCCTGCTTGGGGTAGTGCTAATCGTGAGGAAAGTAAAGATGTGGCTAAGATAACAGTACCTGTAACTACAGAAAAAGAAACCTTAGATGCTTTGGGGATTATGTTTAAGAAAAAATCGGATAATGAAGTAAATATGATTATTGGGTGGGAAAATACCCGCTGTGCAGTACCGATAATGTTTAAGAAATAAATAGAAATTAAAGGGCTTCAATAATGAATTTATTGAGGCCTTTTTTTGACACTTAACCTACCAGAATTTTTACCATGGTCTATCTGAATTATTGATTATTCCTTCCCTAGTGGGTATAACATTGACTTTAATTGTAAAGGAATTGGGTTTAAAATGTTTTGGTAGGGTTCTTTATCGCCACAATTTATTAGTTCACCGATCTGTCAATACTGCGATTAGCTTGTGTTTGCAAGTAGATCATAACGGTTACCTGTTTACTGCTCATGGGGCAGATGTCATTTAGGGGGCATGATTTCTATTTAGGCTTATTTATGGAACAGAGCCTGCTCCGCTCTGCGGAGGGAAGTCGAATAGTAATGATAAACGAAAGACACAAGTTGAACAAACACCTATGAGGTCAAATAGTGATGTAATATTTGATGGCGGACTCAATCTTGGTAGCAAAGAGACTTCTGTAATGGGAGAGGAGCGAAGGTTTGGGGTTATACAGTTGGAACAGCCATTTACAACTTCCGTAAGAGGTAGGAAGATTATGGAAGTTGCATCAATAGGAATACCGATTACCAAACAGATGGTATGGGAATCGTATAAGAAAGGTAATTGCAGCGCGAAAATGGTGCCGACTCTATTCCGATATTGGACTGCGAATGTATGTCTGAGCGTATGTGACGAAGCTCTTTTTTTGATGCCTAATCATCTAATAATCTCTTTAACAATATGCTGAATGCCACTTAAGGAAAGTGGTTTGCCAGGTTGTGTGTAACTATGAAGATGTGATATGTTGACATGAATTAAATGAATCACTATCTTAGATAAAAATAGTATTGGTGAAGAAACATGATTAGATTGGGGTCGACCTGACGCATATCATCTTTACTTTGTACGCGAATAAAGAATAATCAATGAATTTCGAACAGATTAAAGAAAGAACAAGGCCCTTAATCAACAAGGTATCAACTGTATCGGAGGAGTCGTTAGATCTGGTGAATGACTTGATAGTAATTGAAGTTTATGAAAAAGGAGATGTGTTTATTGATAGAGGAAAAAGAAATAACAAAGAATATTTTGTTTTCGAAGGTGTTTGCCGGAGTTTTATACTAAGCCCGGAAGGTGAAGAAGTAACCATATCTTTTTTTCTTGAAGGCAGTGTACTCTCTCCGAATAAAACGAGAACAGCTAATCAAATATCTCACCTTAACTTTCAAGCGCTTACTAGCCTAACCGTTGCTAGTTTAAACGCTGATAGGTTTGAGCAGTTAATGATAAATCACATTGACATACGCGAGTTTGGAAATAAGGTTTTACAAAATGAACTCCTTGCAAAAGTTGAAAAAGAAATTGGCCTCGCTTCACTGAATGCTAAAGAAAGACTCATTCTTTTTAGAGAAAAATATCACTTTTTGGAAAACCTAATCTCACATGTTGACATTGCATCTTATCTGGGAATTACAAATATTTCCCTAAGCAGACTCCGTAAAGCTCTCATGGAGTAAAATGTCATCCTTTAACAAATGTTAATGGATGAGAAATCAGGATCATCGATCTTTGTGGAGATTTAAAAACAAAGAAAGATGAAAAAATTATCAAGCACCCTCACCCAAAGTTTTAACGTAAATAAAATTAACCCACATTGGTATCTCGGAATCGGAGTAGCTATCATGGGACTGACTCACATGACCTTTAGTATTGAAATCATGGCTTGGGTTTCAAGTGTTCCATTTTTAATTTATCTAAGTCTTACAAAAGGTTCGAAGTCAAGAATAACCTTTTTTCTAGCTTTGGTTTTGGCTTGGACCTTGGTGGTAGCGAAGATTGTTAGCGATCCAATACCACTAATGCTGGTTTTCCTCTACTCGATTCCAATTAGTATATTTCACCTGCCTGGTTACCTAATCTGGAGTAAATTTAAGAATAATAAATACGCGTTGTTTCTATTTCCTGTTATTATGATTATTATGGAATGGATTCAATACACATTTACACCTCTTGCCAGTTGGGGAGTAGCTGCATACACTCTGCATGATAATGTATCACTTATTCAAACAGTATCCTTGTTTGGATTGGCTGGACTGAGCTTTCTGATTTATTGGGTTAATGCCTCAATTGCTAATATCATAGTCAAAAGAAAAACCTCTATTTCAACATTTCAGCTGCCCCTAGCGATGTTGTTTTTTTTAATTGTTTTTGGTTCTATTCGTTACGATTTGAGCAAATCAAATGGTATTAATACGGTAACCGTTGCGGCAGTTGGAACAGATTCGGAGGTAAGTGGTGTACCATTGCCCTCCAAGGAAAGTAATGAACACAATAAAGCAGCGTTATTTAAACGAACAAGAACCGCAGCAGACGGTGGTGCTAAAATAATATCGTGGAACGAAGCTGCCTTATTTGTAATGCCTGAAGAGGAAAATGAATGGGTTAAATCCATCAAAGAACTAGCCGCTGAACTCAATGTCACTTTGGTAGCTTCTTATGTGACACCCATTTCACAAACTCCTTTTAAGTATGAGAACAAGTACCAATTTATCGATTCGTCAGGAAACATTACGCATTCATATCTCAAGCATCAACCCGTACCTGGAGAACCAGCAGTACAAGGAAAGTCGCCTTTAAAAGTAGTTGATATAACAGGAACAAAAATCGGTGCTGCAATTTGCTATGATTATGATTTTCCATATCTGGCAAAAGGGTATGGTGAATTAGGCGCAGATATGGTTATTCTTCCGTCAAGTGATTGGAGAGGCATTGACCCTCTGCATACGGAAATGGATGCCTTTAGAGCAGTTGAACAAGGTCACTCGGTACTGCGTTCAACGCGTTTTGGGCTTTCTGCTGCAATCACACCATACGGTGAAATGGTTTCACAAATGAGCAGTTTTGATGAAAATGACAAAATCATGTATGCACAATTGCCTGCTAAAGGTGTGACTACATTATACTCCATTATTCAAGATAGTTTTGTTTACCTGTCTATAGGGTTTTTGCTATTATTCATGGTAATTACAATTCGAGCAAATAAAAAAGTAAACTGACTATTCAATTAAAAACCGAACAGATAGGAGAAACTGGTTAGAAAAAATCATCAGCTGAAACAGTCCGTTTGGCTAGTATTATTAAAAATCATCAACTAAAGTCATCTCTATTAGTTGGAGCGAAGCAGTTGATGAAGCATTTTGTTTTGGTTTGATAGACAGCACTAAAAGTTGATAGGTGATGATGTATATCCAATATTTTAGTAAAAGAAAACCTAACAGTATGTGGTCTGAAATAAATAAGGATAAAGTTGATTATTTATTTCAAAAGACCTAATGCAAAAAACTGCTTATATGTCAATTGAAATTGCTAAAAAGAATTGTCTTGGTCCATCCTTGATAAAGTTGAAGCGCTTATCCATCCAATGGATTTAAGAAAAGAATCTGACAAAAGATCAGGTTCTTTAGAGTTTAACGAAGGACTAAGTAAATCAGCAAAGAAATTTTTATTGGGATGGGTTGCGCTTGAAAAAGACCTGTAATTAAACAAAGAAGAAATATTGAACTAGCAGAAAATGCGGTTCTTAGTCGAATGTAGTGGGTTTCAAGCTCAGCCCACCTAAGTGGTTATATATCATGATGATGAAGTTGGTAGTATTTCTATAACCTCTTGCTAGTCTTTTTATGTCCTGCATTTTAAGTTTTACTCTTTCTGCAAATCCATTGGTTGCGCATTTTTTCACTTTTCGAATATACTCAAGATTTCTTCCCATAATTGTTCATAGGGAATAATTTCGATACTCATGGATTTTTCTGTGAAATCCATGGGGGAAGCTAATAGTATCTGATGATATTTATGGGCTTTAAGTCTAATTCTATTTGCATTGTAGTTACCGTCGGGAATTTTTAAAAGCATTTTAATGAAATTTCGCGGTCTTGCATATTCAGTTCCTTTGAGATATCTGAAATTGTATTGCTTGAGGGCAGATAGTTTGTCTAATACAGCATCATATTTTTCATCAACAATAAGAAATAGCATTTGTATTATATGAATGGTGATATTCAAACCTCTTTTATCTTTTGTAAATTCTGGAACTTCATTTAGGAATCTGCCAATTCTAAAAGGCCTAAGCTTATCAACCTGTGTATTTCCAAGATTAATTTTATCTACTCTAATCAAAAATTGAATAAAGGCTTCTTTAAGATACCATGATTGTTTGAAGTCATCATAAATTTTTACAAATGATTTGTTATTCATTACCTTCGAAATGATTTCGTAAGCTGCTAAATAATCTTGATTTAAAGCATGGCAAATAAATAAATAGTTGTGCAATGATTGCCAATATAATTTCCCCGCTTTAGGTTTAAAATTTAAGCATTCTTCAAAGACTTCAAATGCTTTCGTTGCCTCTTTCAAATTTAATAGGGCAACACCTTTCATTTGAAAGAATGTTGCTTGTGCAATAAGCTTAAAATCTTTTTTGGTTTGGAAATAATTTATGGCTTGATTCGCAATCTCAAGTTGTTTCAAATAATCTCCTTTAATCATCATTGCAAAGTAAGTTGCATTGAAATAGAAATTCTTTAAATAGTAGGAGTCAATATCTTTAATTTTTTTGTAAAGCGTTGCCAGTTCAAGCTCTGCGCTTTTAATATTATCGTTGTATTCAAAAGTTTTATTTGATCCGATTATGTGACCTAATTCGATATAAAGTTTTTCTGCTACAGATTTTAAATTAAACAAGTATGTTAACTCTTCGAATAGAGATTTGTACCTGTTATATTTATATTTATTGTAATTGTAAAGTCCATAATGCAACTTAATGTCTTTGAGTAAAAGGATAGAAAGCTCAGTTAGATCATACTTTAGAGTTTGCTTTAATGCGTTTTCCATGATGTCAATAGCTACATGACTTGGTCCTTTGTCTAAAATGATTTTTGCGGCAGCATAATTTTTATAAGTAGAATTTAAGGCCTTTTGATATGGCGAATTTGAGTATTGTTGTACATCAATGAAAAATACAGTATTAATCAGGCGTTTCTTTAATCTATATTTTAATTTTCTATAAGCGGCATGATTTTCATCGGATGAATAAAGTTTAAGAGAAGCTTGTTTGTCATTTTTAAAAGAATCGTTCAATATTCCGTCATAAAGCAATTTTGATTTAACAGACATATTAGAATGCTCAGAAAGTATCTCAATCTGTCTGATTTTTTGACTCGATAGCAGTTTTATGAGCGGTCTCAGGTATTCCATTGTCTTCGTTTTGCAATAATGAAAGTAATCTATTTTCATTTAATGCATGTCCCAAAAATCATACATTTGAATTTAAATTAAATCTAATTCTGGCTTTACTTTGTGTAACTTATTTGTTGAAGCCTAGCCATCATTCAATATTTTTTATGGCTATAGCTTTGTACGATAAGTTAAAAAGTTTGTTACTACTTCTTTGGAGGTCATGAATTGCTCATGGTTTGCATGTCCTAGCTTACGCTATTTTGATATAAAAATGGCACCGAATTAGTAATAGTTTTGATTATAAGTTACCAAACACTAAAATCAATTACTAATCACTAAAACAGTTTAAAAATGGACGCATTAATGATAATTCTCGAGTTACTTGGAATAATTTCTGAAGACAACGATTTATAAAATAACCTTAGTCTTAGAAAACAAAATGGGAGGATAGTTTATTTTTTTCAAACTGTTGGTAATCAACTGTTTGTATGATAAATACGGTAATATATTTAAATTTTGCATGTCCCAAATTTTGCAAAAAAGTTATAAGAATAAAGACATACACACCTTATCTTTGAATTACTGATTAAGCAAATGCAGATTTTGCCACGATAATTTAGGAATTATCAAAGTATTTAAGAGTGTAAAAGTTAAGTCCTCGTGAAAATTGTTTTGCGGGGACTTATTACTTTTAATATCATCCGTCCATCTATTTTATCCCACCGTTAATAGAAAACACAGGTTTTAACTGAATTTCTCTGCCGTGTACACTGTTACTCCATGTATAAGCACACAAAATTGAATCCAAAAGCTGTATTTTTGTGCTCATATTCTTTTTTTTATCATACATATAATATTAGCTACTAATTAGATGCCCCAAAATAGCAAACCAAAATCGTTCTGGAAAAAGCCCGAGGGAGTTACTGGTGCCATATTTTTAATTGGTGCCTTAGTCGCTGCAGGTATTATTATTCCTTCTATAATCGGTGGATTCTTAGGATTCATAGCGACAACACCAGGTTTGATAACTGTCCTAGGTGTTTTAGGGGTTGTTATTTTTATGGGACTAGATTCTAAGATGCGAAATCTAGTCAGCTATATGTATAAAAGCGCTATGCGCTGGATCACAGGTCTCTTTGTTCAAATCGACCCTATGGGTATCCTTAAAAATTATGTATCTGAATTAAAAGATAATTTGAAGAAAATGCGAAAGCAAATCGGAAAAATCCGTGCGCAAATGCATAAGCTCAAAGAAATGATTATCAATAACCAAAAGGAGATTAAATCAAATATGGAATTGGCTTCCAAAGCGAGAAAAGATCAAAACCAAAAAATTCTAATCTTAAAAAGTAGAAAAGCAGGAAGACTTAAAGATTCGAATTTAAAATTGGATGATTTATATAAAAGAATGGAGGTGCTTTATCGCGTGCTTAATAAGATGTATGAAAATTCATCTATTCTTGCTGAAGATATTGAAGACCAAGTAGCCCTTAAAGAACAAGAACGCAAAGCGATGCTCGCAGGACACTCAGCAATGAAATCTGCAATGAATATTATTAAAGGTGATAATGACAAACGTGCCATGTTTGATATGGCGCTGGAAAATATTGCAGATGATGTTGGGAATAAAGTCGGTGAAATGGAACGTTTTATGGAAATGTCTGAAAGCTTTATGTCATCTGTAGATTTACAAAATGGCATTTTCGAAGAAAAAGGAATGGAGATGCTTAAAGAATGGGAACAGAAGTCTACCTCTTTACTTTTAGGTGGTGCCAAAGATGATTTGATTAGTGCAGCAAATGATGACAATGACGTGCTCGATTTGAACGAGCCAATCAAGCAGCCTGAAAGAGTGGAAAGAGGTAATCAATATGATAATTTTTTTGATTAACACACATAGCATTTAATAGCACAGCGTGATAAATCTTTTGAATGAACAACTCTTAAATGTACTTAACTACTAAACACTAAAACACAAACAATGGCAAGACGATTAACAACGTTTTCAAAATTATTGATAGTTTTTATAATCTTAGCAGTCCTTTTCTTTGGTGGAAAAGCTTTAATTGATAATACTCAATTTGGTAAAAACCTAAAAGAGCAAGCACAAAAAGAACAAAAAACAAGATCAGCAGATGATGACTCTAGCACTACAAAAAATAGTAGCGCTGATAATAAAAATTCATCTAAGAAGGATGGCGGATTATTTAATAATTCTGGAAAGAAAAGAGATGACAAGACACTTCGAGTTCAGTTGGTCACATGGGCAGGATATGCGCCAGGATTATATTTTAATGAAGGTACTCAAGCCAATATTAGGAGTCGTTTTTATAAAGACTTTGGTTTTAAAGTAGAGTTTGTTCGAGAGGATGATTTGATTAATGCCCTTAATGCTTGGGCCGTTGATGAATATGATATTGTTGTGCAAACAGCAGATGCATTTTCGTTTTATACAGCTCCAGATGATTTAAGAAGTTTAGATCCAAAAGCTTTTATGCAAGTCGATTGGTCTAGAGGTGGAGATGCGTTAATCGTGAAAAGAGGTATCAACTCGATAAATGATTTGAAAGGTAAAAAAGTTGCGTTAGCAGTCCCTGCTCCTGCACAAACCATGTTAATAACTGCGCTAGAATCTGCCGGCTTGTCTTATGATGATGTTGAAATTATAACAACAACAGACAATATTAAAGCAGCAGAATTATTTAGATCACCTGATGTAGATGCTGCTGTTGTTTGGAGTCCATTTGATCAAGAGGCGATTGCAGAAGTGCCAGGTTCAAAAGTTTTACTTTCAACAGTCGAGCAATCACATATCATTGGTGATATAATGTTTGCTAAGGAATCAGTGATCAATGAAAAGAGAGAAATGTTTAATGGCTTTTACGAGGGTTGGATGCGCGCTGTTGCAGAATTAAAGAATGCAGGTAACAAAGAAAAAGCTGCTAAATACTTGGCTGAATTCGCACAAGTATCTGTGGATGATGCTAAAGGTATGATGTCAACGGTTTATTATACGGGACATGGAGATAATATGAACTTCTTCGGACTTAATAATTCTTTCAAAGGCATGAAAGGGGGTGACCTTTATGATAAGATGAATAGAAAATTTGTTGAGATTGGTGATAATGAAAAGATGGGTCCAGGATGGAGAAATGTTATCAATACAGGTCCAATATTGTCTGCTGATTCCAAATTGAATGGTGATGTTTACAGAGGCGAAGGTGAAAAGAAATTTTCGCCACCTACTGCGCTAGAAAAAGCAGCACCTGCATTAGCAAGCAAACCTGTCAGTATTAGTTTTGCAACGGGGCAATATAAATTAGATAGCAATGCAAAAACAATTATTGATTTACAGTTTGCAGATGTGGCTAAATCTTTTGCTAATATGAGAGTACGTGTGGAAGGTAATACAGATAATGTAGGCAGTAAATCAATGAACATGCAGTTGTCTAGAAAAAGAGCACAATCAGTCTCGGATTATTTGCAGCAGACATATAATATGAATGCCAATAGATTTATAGTGGTTGGGAATGGTCCTGATAAACCTGTGCCAGGCTGCGAGCAGAATCAAAATGAAACGTGTAAGGCGAAAAATAGAAGAACTGATTTCCAACTAATTCCATGATAAAATATTAATTATTAGTGTCGTGGTTATTTAAATTAAGAGGAGAAGTACCCAAGAAGTGGCGTTTGGTTTTGGAAATCATAGGCATTGGTATTTTACTACTTCTATGGATTATGGTCTCTTCGGGCGCTAACCCAATTATGGCACCAAATGTTATGCCTCCACCATCCAAAGTTCTTGCGGCTTATGGTGATATGTTTAGAGACAATAATCTGGTTCAAAATCTTTTTAGATCTATCGGACTCAATTTGGCAGGATATATTAAAGCATTAATGCTTACTATTCCCTTGGGTTTTATGATAGGATTATATCCTTTATTTAATGGGATGTATCAAAGATCGATTGATGCGGTGCGCTTTGTGCCTTTAGCTGCGACAACATCTCTATTTATTGTATGGTTTGGTATAAGTGTACCCATGAAAATAAATTTTTTAGCATTCGGTATTCTTATTTTCCTTTTGCCCATCGTAGTACAGCGTATCAATGAAGTAAAGGATGTGTATTTAAAAACAGTTTATACAATTGGCGCTACAGATTGGCAAACGATTAGATCTGTTTATATACCTTCTGTCTTTTCAAAACTAATAGATGATATTAGAATATTGACTGCGATTTCTTGGACTTATATAGTTGTGGTCGAAACAATTAATGCGGAGGAAGGTGGTCTAGGCGCTATGACTTACATGGCAAGAAGACTCAGTAGGGTAGACAAAATGTTTGCCATCCTGATATTATTTATTTTGATAGGTATAATTCAAGATAGAATTTTCGCGAAATTAGATAAAGAGTTGTTTCCTCATAAATATCAAATTAAAGATCAACACAAGCATGGGCAGATAAAAGCGCCTTCTATTTTTGACACAATTTTTGAATTCGCAGGCAGTGCATTAATTTGGTCTGCTTTAGGTATTTATTTTGTTTTAGCACTCAATGAATTTTTAGGATTCTTAGGTGGTATAAAAATAATTGATTACCTATTTGGAAATACGTGTTGGGCATTCCATACAATTATGTTGAGTATTATTTTTTACAAGGCCAAGAAGTTTTATATGAAGAAATCAAGTTCGCTTCCTTCGCCTTCAAAAACGATAACAGAAGATGTTTCAGGACAATAATACACTCGGAAATATAATTGAACTGAAAGGTATTAGCCAAAGTTACGATGGTGGAGAGAATTGGATTATTAAAAATTTAGATTTTCTTGTAGAAGACAAGCCCGATAAAGGTCAATTTGTAGTTCTTTTGGGAATGTCTGGTAGTGGCAAATCTACTTTACTAAGATATATTGCGGGATTACAAAAACCAACAAAAGGCAGTGTCCTTGTCAATGGTAATCCAGTCGGAGAGGGCGAAAGAGTAAGCATGGTCTTCCAACAGTATTCATCTTTGCCTTGGAAAACAGTTTTAGAAAATGTTGCTTTAGCACTTGAATTTCAAGGAGTCTCTAGAAAAGAAAGGGAGGCTAAAGCCATGGAGATTTTAAAGCTTGTTGGATTAGAAGGCCATGAACATAAATATGCGCAGTATCCTACGTTGTCAGGTGGTCAACTTCAAAGGGTAGCGATAGCAAGAAGTCTTTTGGCCAATCCCAAAATTCTATTAATGGACGAACCATTTGGGGCCTTAGATATAAAGACACGGTTGACAATGCAGGATATGTTGACTAACATTTGGAGAAAATTTCAGTCTACTATTATCTTTGTAACACACGATATTTCTGAAGCCGTATATCTTGCAGACGATATTTATATATTAAAATCTCAACCTTCTAAAATTGTTGAACATATTCATGTAGATCTTCCATTGGTGCGCAGCAGACAAACCAAAAGAGATATTAATTACGTAAAATTAGTGCATCAAGTCGAAGATAAAATGGTAGCTGTTTCTGAGTTATGAGCAAAATATCTTCTAATATAAATCCACACTTTAAAAGGAATCCGAAAAAGTCTTACAGTCTTCAAGAATGTATTAACGGCATCTCAGATTTTAAGATTTTAGCGCATCTTATTTCAAAGTCTGAGAGTAATTTACTAGAAGATAAAAACTTTGTTTCTGAAGTTATATCTCAAACTGTATCAAAAAAAATAAGTAGAAGAATTGCTATTTCTGGCTCACCTGGTGTTGGCAAAAGCACTTTTATAAATTCTTTAGGCAAAGCCCTTTTAAGTCAAGAAAAGACCATCGCTATTCTTCCTGTTGATCCCAGTAGCCACGTCAGTCGGGGCAGTATTTTAGGAGACAAAACGCGAATGGAGGATTTGATAAAATCGGATCAAGTGTTCATCAAACCCATGGCTTCTTCTTTGTCACTAGGTGGAGTTGCACCCGCTACACAAATGGCGTCAATATTATGTGAGCGTGCAGGTTTTGATTATGTGTTTATTGAAACAGTAGGTGTTGGTCAGTCTGAATATGAAGTCAAACATCTAGTAGATCTATTTATTCTTTTGTTGCAACCTGGAGGCGGAGATGATTTACAAGGTATCAAAAGAGGTATTATGGAAATGGCAGATTTGATGGTGATTACAAAAGCGGATGGCTTATTGCTCAATAATGCGCGGGCTTCATTTGATTCATATTCTCATGCAAGTCAACTTATGCTGCAAAATGATTTAGGATGGAAAGCGAAAGTCAAGATGTATTCTTCCTTAACAAATGAAGGTCAAGAAACAATCTTGAAATGCATAAACCAATATTTTAAATTTTTAAGTGAAGCGGACAAACTTGATGTTTTAAGAAAAAGACAAAGGGCGTATTTTTTTGACAAATCTTTTAAGAGCTTGGCTGTCGAACATTTTAGACAAAACGCTGAATTACAATTAAAATTGGAGGCTCTCAAAACGAAACTATTAGACAACTCTATACTATTATTTGAGGCTAAAAATGAAATGAAGCAATTGGTAAGTGATGCGTAGAATTTTTATATGTTTTATACTTTTTTTTTGCCAAACCATCTATGGCAATGATACTCTGGGTTTTGTTTCTCCAGTAGATCACCAAATTAGACTGACGGGTAACTTCATGGAAATACGACCCAATCATTTTCATTCTGGCATTGATATTAAGTCTTCTAATGGTGTACCTGGTGATGTTATTAAAGCAGCCCAAGTTGGTCATGTAAGCCGCATACGTATTACCAGCGGAAGTTATGGCAATGCTTTGTATTTGGATCATCCAAATGGATATACATCAGTATATGCGCATCTCAACTCTTTTGCTCCTGAGATTGAAAGTTATTTGAAAAAAGTTCAATATGCCGTAGAGAGTTTTGAGGTCGATATTTATTTACCAGACAGTCTATTACAAGTATCAAAATCTCAAAAGATTGGTACAATGGGGAATACGGGCAGATCGTTTGGACCACATTTGCATTTTGAAATAAGAGAAACGAAAACAGAGATGCCTGTCAATCCTGAAGAGATGGGGATCGGACCTTCCGACAATAAAGCACCAACATTACAGAGTTTGCATATCTATACTTTGGGTAAGGAAAATCAATTATTGTCTACGGACATTAAATACTTTAATCCAAAATCATCAACGCCAAAACTGTATGCAGATGTCATAGAAACGAACTCTGATAAAATCGGATTGGGTTTACAGATGTATGATACGATGAATGGTAGTTCCAATAAGAATGGTGTTTACAGTTATCGCGTATATGTTGATGGTAAATTAGAATATAAATGGGCTGCTGATGAATATTCGTTCAATGAAAACAGAAAAATAAATGGCTTTATAGATTTTCAAAAGCAAAAGGCTTTAGGTCAAAAAGTATATTTACTTTATAAACAAAATTGTAATGCGTTAAATGGTATCGAATCTGTTTTTGATGGCACCATCTCTTTAAAAGATAAATCGTCAAAAGAAATTAGAATCATTGCAGAAGATTTATATCAGAATCACGCCGAGTTTAAATTTACTTTAAAAAAGAAAGGTACGCATTCAGAATCTAATACTGAATCAATTAACTGCGCACAATCCATCACTAAAAAATCTGGAATTTTTAAAATAGATTTTGACCCCGAAACTTTTTACAGACCCACAGATATTGCAGTCAAATCTGGCAAAGAAAATGTTTTGGGGCAAAGCTGCCATAGCATAGAAATAGGGGACAAGAATACGGCCGTTAATAAATACTTTAAAATCAGTTGTCCTATTCCAAAAGATTATGGGAATAATTGGACGTTTATTACAACAGATAGTAGGGGGCGATTTGTCACTTTTGGTGCAGATACTTTGGGAGGAAAAATGTTTACTTGGGTAGACCAATTGGGTAAATTCTTTATTTATTCAGATACCAAAGCGCCTCAATTGCAAATTATCAATTTGGAGGCTTCAATGAAAAGACCTTGGAAGATAAAAATTACAGATAATCTTATCCCAGATGGACGATCTGATGATCTCAATTATAGAGCGACAGTCAATGGTAAATGGATATTAATGCGTTATGATCTTAAAAATGATATTCTAATATTTGATAATTTTGAAGAGCTGCCTCGCAAACCTATTGAATTTCAATTGATTGTAACAGATAATAGTCTCAATGCCAATGTCTTGAAAAAGACAATCAATTAATTGTTTAAGAAATAATGCTTAAGCTTAAACAAACTGATTACTTTCAGGTTTCTTAGTAAACTATATTTATGAAAGTAGCAGTAGGGAAATCAGTGCCCGCATTTGAATTAAAAGATGAGAATGAAGAGATTGTCAGTTCTGTATCTTTATTCGGAAAAAAATATATATTATTTTTCTATCCAAAAGATGATAGCCCAGGTTGTACTAAAGAAGCATGCAGTATAAGAGATAATTATAAAGCTCTTCAAAAGTTGGGTTATGAAATCTATGGTGTTAGTCCAGACAAGTCAAAGAAGCATAAGAAATTCATAGACAAATACGAATTTCAATATTCTTTATTGGCTGATACGGAGAAGGTTATGATAAATGCTTTTGGATTATGGGGACCAAAAAAGTTCATGGGACGCGAGATTACAGGTGTTTATCGTTCAACAGTCATTGTCGATGAGAGAGGCATTGTAACGCACATTGTAAATAAGGTGGTAACCAAATCTCACGGTGATCAGTTAATAGAATTAATTAAAAGCACAGAATCCTAAAGCAATTATAGAATTTAGTTTTTCGGATTGGTTAGATATGTAGTTATAAAAATAGCTGCCAGTTTGATCTCGTCAGATATTTTTTCTGAAAA
>Ga0114952_1001223_pt1 | contig 22380 bp, 23 predicted proteins | sample SidtaG_2_FD_87303 | JGI IMG/M metagenome (GOLD analysis project Ga0114952, IMG submission 87303) | Marine algal microbial communities from Sidmouth, United Kingdom - Sidmouth_Asex2 metaG | ecosystem: Host-associated > Algae > Red algae > Unclassified | place: Sidmouth, United Kingdom | collected...
AGGTCGGTCTCGGGCCGGTCGAGCGGAACCTAGATCAACCCGGCATCTGCAAGATCAGAGAGTATGAGCATCCACGACCCGCCTGACAGCAGGTAGTGCATAAGTGCCGTACGCGAGCGGGTGTCCGGCCAGCGGTCGGAGAACAATATCGAGCGGGTCTGCGTCGCTGATTCGCCAGCCTGCCGAGTCAACCACAGCAAAGAATAGTGGCACCCACTGACTCAGGAAGATAGCATCGGTGCTATGTCGTGGGGTGCGGTGGAACTCGAGAGCGAAGTTCGCGAGTGGTACCTGGCTCTCGATGACGATGCGCAAGGCCGCGTTGACTTTCACGTCGACCGGCTCGAACAACAAGGCCCACTTCTCGACGAACCACACACCAAACAACTCGACGGCAAGCTACGCGAACTCCGCTGCTACCTCGACAAGCGAGCAACACGAGTCACCTATTGGATTGCCCCGGGGCGTCGAATCATCCTGCTGGCCGCCTTCGTGAAGACAAAACGGCAGGAACGAAAACAGGTCGAGCGGGCACGCAAAGCCATGCAGCGCTGCATGGCGGAAGAACACACTGCTGAGGACGACGATGACTGAACGAGCGAGCTGGAAGAACACCAAGAAGCCGAGGTCCGATTTTGCTCAGGAGGCGTATGCCGATGAGGCAAAGATCAGCGAGTTCCGTGAGCTGGTTCACCGGCGTCGGACAGAAGCAGGGTTGACCCAGGCCGAGCTGGCGAAACGAATGGGTACGACCCAATCAGCGATCGCCCGTATGGAGGGTGGCGGGGTGCGACCAACCCTTGACACGTTGGAGAAGCTCGCTGGTGCGGTTGACCAAGAGCTCGTAGTGGGTGTCGGGGCTCATCTGAGTGAGAACCGCTCGATCGCCAAACTGGTTCGTGAAGGCCACGCTGTCGTGCGACGTGCTGGTTGATCATCCGAAGCTAGGCAAGCAGATCGACGGCCAAAGCCAGCCGACAACCGATCCTGCATCCGGCAATCCGGAGCGGGTCGCTAGATCATGTGGTCGAGTTCGAGCAGCACATGTTGCGCTGGGTCTTGGCTGTGGGCAGCGTTGGCGGGACTTTGGTGGTGGTCAGTGTTCGTCGTTGAAGTCTCGCTTGAGGTGTCCGATTGCTTTGTGGAGCTTCGATTTCACAGTCCCCTCTGGGATACCGAGATCCTGGGCGATTTGGGCAATCGTGAGATCGGCGTAGAAGCGAAGAACGACGAGTTCCCTTAGGTCAAGATCGAGTGTCTGAAGCACGTCGAGTACGAACTCGGGCTCGGACTGGGTTGAGCGTTGGCTGCGGATCCGGTTGACGAGTCGAAGCTTGGTCGTGCGTCGGCGCCCGATGTCCCGGCTTCGGTTGACGATTGCTGTGCGAACGAATCCCGGTGGGTTGTCGATGGTGTCCCATCGCTGGAACAGCGTGGTGAACGCTTCTTGTGTGACTTCTTCGGCTTCGCCAGAGTTGCCGAGCAGAAGGAACGCCGTCTTGGCCATTTGCGCGTAGTGCTCGGAGTAGACGTCATCAAAGTCTGCGGCCCGAGCGTGAGAGTTGACCACGGTCATGGTCCCTCAATCGTCGAGGGTTCCGATGGTTGGAACTCCGTTGTCGGAACCGGTGTGGTCCCGTTCGGGTTCGGTCGGGCGAGGTAGTCCGCTGCGTTGATGTCTGTGACCGAGGTGTATTCGATCCAGTACGTCGGGCCGCTGGCCGACGTCATCCGGACGGGGTGCCCGGTGGTCGGGTCATAGGTGAACGTTGCGCCGTTGAGGTGTTCCAGGACCATCGTCGATTCAACTTGGTTGGTGAGGCTGACCGTGCCATCGGGATTCGAGGTGACGGTGATGTTCGGCATCGTGGCAAGCAGCTCGGCGACACCTGCTGCGCCGTCGGGTCCTGCACGGCCGGTGGCGATGAGCGAGGTGAGTTTGTCGAACACGTAGGTGGCTTGGGTGTTGCCGTCGAACGACGGGCCTGCGTTGTCGGCGAGTGATGACAACGGTGCTCCGCTCCAGAGTTGAGCGAAGTCGTCCAGGATTCTGGCGGGGTCTCGTTGTGCTACTTGCCCGGCGAGAGCGAACTCTGCCGCTAACGATGAGGGAGTGCCGTCGGCGTTGGTGGCTCGTAGCGCATCTGAGGACTTGCTGAAATCGGGTCCGTTGGCCTGCCAGCCTTCGGTGTCGGTGTGGATCTCTGCCCAGTCGCCTGCAAGGCCGGGATCGTCAGACTTCGGATAGGTGAACACGACGAGAGTGGCGTCGAGGTTCTCGGATTTCGCCGCTGTGTCGGCGGTGGAGTCGCTGTTTGGAGCGATCGCGACTACGCCCACGAGAGCGACAACCGAAGCTGCGGCTGCGGCAAGCCAAACAACTCGGCTTCGACCGCTTCGGGAGATCTGGTGGCGTCCGCTGTTGTTTGCTGAGATCTCGAGCGGCATGAGGTCTGCTGCAGCGCTCAGCTTCTCACGAAGCTCATCTTCAAAGCTCGTCTGGTGGTTCATGCTCTATTGACGCACCACTCCGCAGAAACGTTCGACGAAATCTTCGGACCGCATCTTCGCATGGCGCTGCGGTGCCGCCTTTGGGCGGCGATGAACCGTTGGCGGAGGGAACGGGGGCAAACCAGCGGACTGAACCCGCCTGGTCCTCGCGTAGCTGTCAAGGCCGGAATCCACGCATATCGACATTTGCGCTTCCCTCGAATCCGCTCTGGATCCGCCACATTGACGCTCCGGGGACTCGGATCTCCGGGAGAGCACGGGGGTTCGGCGCTGTGTTCAATACCGTCGCCTGGTCAAGCAGTGTCTGCGTCGAGCTCTTCCACGATTGCTCTGACTTCGTCAACGTCAGAACGGCGAACCATGAGGCGGTTCTCCGACATCGAACTCAGCCCGACACCGCCGTTGTCGGTGTTCGAGATCAGGCGAACCTGGATCTCTTCAGCCTCGCAAACGCCACGAATCAGCTCGGCACGAAACGAGTCGTAGCCGATTCCCACTTCGACGATCTGGTCCTCTGTCATGTCTGTGGACTTCCTCCGGAAACTCTGAATCCCGTCAGGCGACCGAATTCGTCGAACTCTCATCCCCAGCCACGGGAAGACCTACATCTCAGGTAGGGCGTGAGAGACTGAAACAACTGCTGTGGCGCAGTATGCGCCCAAACAGCGTATTCTTCCAGGCCATGACGTGGCCGGAACCGGACATTTGACCATAGGCGCCTCCCGATAGCGGCTGGGCTTGTCGAGAGGTTACCTGTAGGCGGTCGATCACATCGTCGATGAACAGGCTGAACCGGCCTGGTCCCGATGGAGCAGTGAGGGCCAGCCGGCCTTGAGATCGGCGCGAGGAGTTCGGAATCTCGCAGCAGGCGAGACAAACTGTCCAAAAACGACCACCGGCAAGCGATTCTGACCCACGAAATATCCGGCGTTATGCCGGTAATCGTGTCAAGGGTTGAAGAAGGATTTGTCATGGTTCAGGCGCCGTTTTCGGTGGTGTTGATGAGGTGTTGGTAGAGCTTCGCTCTGCCGGGTTGGTGGTGGTCGGCCGCGTGGTCTCGTTGCCTGATGAGCACCGGGATGTTGGTGGTGTCGGCGGCGTAGTAGGTGCAGGTCTCGCAGATCGTTTCGTAGTGGCAGTCCATTTTGGCTGGGCGTTCACACCACCCGTTTCCGAGCATCCGCCGGTGCTGCTCGCGTAGGTGCCGCATGTTCGGCCCCTCGGCTTGGGCAGGTAGATCTTTTCGGTAGAGGTCATCGACGCTGGCGGCGACGTTGAAGTACTCGTCTGCGACAGTGCGGTCCGCGATCCGGGCGTAGACCAGGGTCATGTCGAGGTTTTTGTGGCCAAGCATCGCGGCGACGGCTTCGAGGCGCATCCCCCGGTTGATAGCTTGGGTCGCGAGGGTGTGGCGGAGCTGGTGGGGGTGGACGCGTCCGACACCTGCCCGTTTCGCGATCCGGTTCACCATCCGAGCCACACGGTGGCGATCAACTGCTGATGTGGTGTCGGTGCAAAGCTTTCCCGACGCCGCGATCAGCCCGGCGTTGTGGTGTTGGTAGTCGGCGATCAGGTCGATGAGCTCTGGGTGCAGCGGGACGTAGCGGTCGGTGCGGAGTTTCCCGTATGGGACATGTAACCAGTGATGCTCGCCGATCTTCACCACTGGGTCGGCGGGCAGGTTGGTGAGCTCACCAACTCTCATCCCGGTCCTTGCCAGCAACATCACACACAGCTTCCGCAACGGTGCCGGCTCGACCGAGATCTGATGCATGAACGCGGCCATCGCGGCGTCGTCGAGGAACTTCGGCAACGGTTCCGGGCGGGGCGGGACATCGCCGTAGATGATCGGGTTGCGGGCCGGGGCGTCGTGGTAGTCCCAGTCGATGATCCGATCGAAGAACACCTTCAACATCCGCAACCGTTGCCGGCGAGTGTTGGTTGCCAACAACCGTTTCGTCTTCGGGCTGATCTCGTTGCCGAGCTTCAACTTGAACGCCTCAACGTGGGTTCGGTTGATGTCAACAGCGCCCCGAACACTCGGATCGAAGTCGACAACCCAGAGGGCGAAGTGCCGGTAGCCGCTCTCAGCAGCAAGCACGGTGGCGGGCGCCAACGTCACTGCCTGCTGGGCCAAACACCGCTTCATCGTCGCCGCCAACACCGGAGCCGTCGCAGCGATCGTCGCCCAAGCATCATCACGACCACCCGCTGAGAACAGTGCCGCTGCTGTGGTGGTCATGAGGGTTGTCCGTTCATGAGACCGGCGAACAACTCCGCAGTGTCGGCGTCGATCAGCTCCGACGCTTTGGTGTATTCACTCGCCAACCAATCGTTCGACAGATGCAAATAGATCCTCGTCGACTCGATCGAACGATGCCCCGCTTGGGCCTGGATTGCTTCCAACGACATCCCCGCTTCGCGCAACCTCGTGAGGCACGTGTGGCGTAACTCATGACACGTGCAATGAGACAACCCGGCACGGTCGCGGGCCGACACGATCAACTGATCCAACCCTTTCGCCGACAACGCGTTGCCGGTGTTCGGGCCTTTCAACACCACGAACACCCGATCCGTTGACGACGCCTTTGGGCGCTCCGCGTCGAGGTAACGACGGACCGAATCAAAGAACCTTCCCGACACCGGAACAATCCGTTGATGCCCGCCCTTGCCCTCAGCAATGAACACCCGACGCTCACCGAATTTAAGATCCTCCAACCGCAACCCCAGCACCTCAACCCGGCGTAAACCACCAAGGACCATGGCTTCGACCATCGCCCGATCACGCCATCGACGACACGCACGGATCAGCTCATCAACCTCAGCCGGTTCCAAGATCTTCGGCAACGTTCGAGGAGTTCGAACCAGCGGTGTTCCACGCTGAGTCCTGCTCCGTTTCCGATTCGCCAGGCCCCGTGGGACCGGGTTCGATTCGATCTCGCCGCACGCCAACGAAAAACCGAACAACCCCGAGATCGACGACAACCTGCGCTGGATCGTCCGGGCCGACATCCCCGATTCGCCATCAGACAACCGGACCACTTTGCGGTCACCGCGCTGCGCGGTGATGAACCCCAACACATCAGTCGTGGTCACCTCCACCGGGTCCTTCGCCACGACAGAGAAAAACACTTTCAAGTCATACCCCGTCGCCAGCGTCGTGTTCGGCCGGGCCCTCGCCGACACGAACTCGAGATACCGATCCACCAACGGATCACCCAACGCCAACACCGGCCGACCACCAACATCAGCGCCACGAACAAGCACCGGAACCCACGCCATCACACGACCCCCTCAACCCACAGAAACAAACCCCAAACAGCCTCGCGAAAGCCCAGGTGGATTACAGGCATATGTAGCAATCGCGGGCGGTTCTCGCAGCGAGCCGCTAGCGAGACCGCTCAGGGAACCGAAAGTCATCCGGCATGGTCTTCGCTACTCGTTGCACTCCGCAGCGAAGAACTCCACCATCTGCTCCCGGCGACCTTGATTGTCGTCAAAGTTGAGCTCATTGTCGAGACCGAGTCGGATCACGCCATCAGTATCGATGAGGAGATCTCCGACCATCGCCTGAGCGGTATCAGCCTCGACAAGACCGCAAATCTCCGACCGAGTTCCGGAACCGGCGCCGTCCCACGTTGTCTCCAGGGCGTCTACGAACGGGTCATCAGTCCCGCATGCAGGAAGGAGAGCAAGCGCTCCGAAGAAGAGGACCGTGAGCACTTGTTGCTGCTTCGGGATTCGGAGGGGCTTGGACGAGGCATTCATGGTGTTCCCTGTGGCACCAGAATTTCTGGCTTGTCACACTTCAAACAATGCAGCCAAGACCGTTGGATGTCTAGGCCATCGCACGGACACACCACTGGCCGGTTCCGGACAGCCGAGTGAGCCGTCCTGGCTCGGGTGGTGTAGCGGAGGTCGCTCGCCAAACACAACGCGTGACGATCTCAAGCACCTGCCCGGCAAGGGAACCCTCTCGATAACAACAACTGAGACAGCACTCTTGACAGAGCGATATCCGGCAATCTCGATCTAGTTCAGCCTGGCTTCTGGCTCCGCCGAGGGCATCCGATATTGCCAGTCTTCTGGTCGTCGTCCACGGTTCGTTCCTTCGGAGTTACGACGTGCCGATCCCTAGTGGGTGAACGATGACGGCCGGTTGGCAGCAGAGCCGCCCGCTATGTCCAGGCGATTTGCAGGTCGCCCTTGTTGGAGAAGACGTCGGTCCACCAGGCTTCGTTGTCGACGTACCACTGCACGGTGTCGGCAAGTGCGGTGGCGAAGTCCATAGTTGGCGCCCAGCCGAGTTGGTCTTCGATCTTCTTCGGGTTGATCAAGTAGCGGCGGTCGTGATTGGGACGGTCAGCGACGTGCTCGATCCACTCGGCGGGCTCGCGGCCCAGTTCGGCTAGCACTCGGTGGACGATGTCGAGGTTGGTGACTTCGTGGCGTGCGCTGATATCGAAGATTGGAAGCAGAGCCGGGTCGGTTGCTGCTTCAGGTGGAACTGGGCCCAAATCTGCGTGGAGGATCGTTTGAATGGCTCGGCAGTGATCATCGACATGGAGCCAGTCACGCATCTGCAGACCGTCGCCGTACACGGGGACCTTGCGGCCACGCAGGACGTTGGTGATCATCAACGGGATGAGCTTCTCTGGGAGTTGGAAGGGTCCGTAGTTGTTGGCGCAATGCGTCATGGCGATGTCCATGTCGGGGTAGGTCTGCATGTATGCCCGAACGATTTGATCGCCGGCTGCCTTGGCGGCGCTGTATGGGGTCTTGGCGTTGAGCGGGCTGGCTTCGGTGAAGAAGTCGGCATCGTCGGGGAGTTCGCCGTAGACCTCGATTGTTGAAACGTGCAGGTGCCGGCCGACGCCGTGGAGTCTGCTTGCCTCGAGCATGGTCTGTGCGCCCAACGCGTTCGCTTGCATGAACAACCCGGGTGAGCTGATGGCACGGTCGTTGTGGCTTTCCGCTGCGAAGTTGACCACGAAGTCTGGGTCAGCGTTGGCATAAATCTGGTCCATCGCTGCTTGATCGGCGATGTCGGCGACCTCGAGCTCGACGGCATCGCCGAGCGTGCCGAGGTTCGCTTTGTTCGCGGCGAAACCGAGGTTGTCGACAGCCACGATCTGCGCGTCTGGATCTGCTTTGGCGAGGAAGTGGACGTAGTTCGATCCAATGAAACCGCAGGCACCTGTCACGAGGTATGTCGTCATGGACGCGAAGCTAGCAATCAGGAGCAGTCCTCGACTGGACATGAGACTGTCGCATCGGGCCGGGACGGACTAGTTGGGCTGCGATCCGCCCATATCAACAGAGCCGCAGCGCTCGACACCCTCCCTGCGGGTCTGCTCGGGTCTCCGATGCGGGGCTGACGACGATATGCGTGGTGCACTGCTCGTTGCATCTCGGTCAACCACGACTCGGGCCGAACCACTCGAGTAACTCAGTTCACCAACTTGGCCCAAGGTCGAGCTCGACGCCGAGGAGCACGACCGACCCGTCGGCAAGCGCCTGGCCAAGGACGGAGATCCCGGCAACAAGTCGACCTGTTGTGATGACGACTCGGTAGTCGGGACGACCAGGCACGACTTGTGTCAGTTCCTCGAAGCGCAGAGCGAAGTCGTCCTCGATAGCGGCGAGCTCGAACCGGAGGAAGTCGAGACGAGACGGCTCACCGTTTGGGCCCCGCTCTTCGCTGAGTTGGGAGTCGAGTTGATCCAGAAATCGGGCGTCAACTCGGACAGGTCGTCGTTCGGTCACCGCTCGGTAGTTGCGGCAGGTTCGCTTGTACTGATGTGGTCGTGAACGTTGGCTCGCACTCGATCGAGGAAGGCGGGTGGTACGTCTTCTAGGTCGGTCACGATCCCCGCCCGGATGATCTCGTTGCGCTCAGCGGCGCTGAGCCGTTCAAGTTCCTCGGCCGTCCAGAGCTTTGAATCTGCCATGCGTTTCATCGTAGTGGCGAGCAGTGACAGCCACTGAACGATCAACAACTCAAGACCACGAGCAACCGCTCGATATTGTTCCAGCGCAGCCCGGGCAACTCCCATCAGATATCGGCAATTATTGGCGCAGCCGACCGGGCCTTCGAGAGGCAGCGCATATTGTTCAGCTGTGCTCTCACTTGCGCAAGCGGCCGAAATGCTGAACGCCAGCCAAACCCAGATCGTGATGTTGATCGAGCGTGGCGACCTTCCCCACCACATGATCGATGAACAACGTCGAGTCAGAGCTACAGACCTCATCGAGTACCGAGATCGCAGAGACCGGGAACGTTCCGCTGCCCTCGCCGAGACACACCGAGTTGCTGACGACGCTGGGATGGATCTTTAACAGTGGCCCAAGCGATCCATGATCTGAGTTGCCCACCGTCTTGTGAGCGAGTCCCCGGATCGCTCGACTTCAGCTCACGTCGACGACGTCATCCGCCGGCGGGTCGGAACATCCGATGGGCAGAGTTTTCTTTGCTCGGGCTCCCTGGAAAACAGTGAAACCGCCCGCTTCGAGTGGCCGGCTGAATCGCTGTCAGTACCCACCCAGTACCCACGATGGAGTGCCACAGGCCGAAATGGAGTGTCATCAGGTGACACTGACTGACAGGGACGCTGGTTGCGTTTTCCCTGGTCAGAGCTACAATTTCGGCTAGTGCCCCCGGGAGGATTCGAACCTCCGCTCACGGCTCCGGAAGCCGATGCTCTATCCCCTGAGCTACGGGGGCAGGGTCCGGCAAGCTTAGCGCTCGACCGGGTCGGGGCTACAGCCCTTTGCCGAACTTGTGTGCCGTCTTGAGAATCGTGCCGGCGGGAACGCCGGCCGCGATCAACAACGCCACAGGCGCTCGTTTCTCGGTCGGCTTGAGCTTCAGCGTTTCCACTGCGGTGCGAACTGCCGATCCACGCTGCTTCATCGCCCCTCGGGCGATGGCTTGTTGGCCACGAATACGAGCAAGTCCAGCTGGCTGGTCGTGGAATTCGGGGTACTTCTGAACGAGGAATTCGAGTGCTTCGTCGATGGTCTTCCACTTCTCGAAGAAGAAGGATGCTCCGTGCCAATGCACCCGCACCAGCGGTTCAGAAGCTACGGCGAAGGGCGACAATCGCGCCGCTCGAAGCAGCCAGTCGTAGTCCTCGCCGTAGCCGCCGGGGATCGTGTCGTCGACATCACCGATCTCGGCGACCAACTCAGCAGAAGCAAGCGTTGCCGAAGGATGCACCTCGGTCATGCGGTCATTGAGGAAACCCTCGAACGTCAGCAGCGCAGGATCGGGAATACGTGCGGTGTCTTCACCCTCGAAGTGGATGAACACGCCCGTGGTAGCGACTCGGGCTCCCGGGGTCGCTTCGATGGCAGCGAACTGCGCGGCAAGCTTCCCTGGCAGCCACTCGTCGTCGTCATCGCAGAAGGCAATCCACTCGTAGGCAGCAGTAGCAACACCACTGTTCCGGGCACCCGCGAGTCCGGGAGACTGCACGTTCGTGGTCACGACCACGCGGCGATCATCACGGCCGAGAACTCCCGGATGATCGGCAAGCGTCAGGTCTGGCTCGCTGCGATCGAAGACCAGCACGATTTCGAGCGGAGCCGGATGCTCTTGATCAAGAACAGCGTCGATGGCACGACGCAGGAGTTCGGGACGGTCGCGAGTCGCGATGACGACGGAAACAGATCCTGCACTCATCGACGACCTCGTTCAATCGGGGTTGTGACGCCCAGCAATTGATCGACAACAGAGCCGAACTCGATCACTCCAGACGGAGCCTCGACCTCAGCATCATCGAGCCGGAAGTTCCGTGGCGAAGCAATCGCCTCGTCCAGCAATTGGCAGAACTCGTACTCAGACCCGGCCAATCGAGCCAACCCATGCAGTTCGAGGTGGTCACCGAATCGCATCTGGTGTCCATCAACGTGTTCACCTCGGGCGGGGTCGCGAGGAACCACGATTGGCAAGCGACCAGACGCACGAGCATCCATGACGGTGCTCGGTCCGCCATGGCTCACGACGACCAGGCTGGAAGAGAATAGTCGCAGCAACTCGCCGTGGCCGACGATTTCAGCGCTGTGGACATTCCGAGGTTGTTCAGACGATCCGCTCTGGACGAACGTCGGGCAGTCAGGATGCAAGGCAGCCCATTGGTCCGCCCACTGAACGAGGCGCTCGAACGGATGGTGATCGGTTCCGACCGACACCACCACCGAGTAGGTCTTCGTCTCGTCGAGTTCAGTCATCAGTACAACGGTCCTACGAGCGTGCTGCCGGGGTAGAGCGACTGCTGCTCAGGCCACTGCACACAGAACTTTGTCGTGAATCTCTGAACCATTCGCCCGGTCAACGTGCGCGAGTCGATGCGGTCGTACACCTCGAGATAGACGGTGGGGATGCCGCGGCGGTGCGCCTCGATGAAGAACGGGACCGCAGCGCCGGCGCCGTTCGAGATCACGACGTCAGGCACCCACTCATCGAGTTGCTTCCGAGCCAACATGTAGTTGCGACTCATGTTGACAAGGCTGCGAGTCGTCGGGAAGTGCGCCGGGATGATGCGCTCACCAGCGAGCTTGGAACGAGCATCCGGAAGGTCAAAGGTGACCCATCGACGGTCGTGGTGACGCCACCATGGCTCGAGCTGCAAGAGCTGCGAGAGGTGCCCACCAGCTGAAGAGACAAAAAGTACGCGGCGGGGCCTGTTGCCTTCGGCAGCCGGCGACTCAGACATCGGTACGGCGCGTCCCTCGTCGGAGAGAAGAGTCATCGCGCAACCCACAACGTCGCTGCAACGGCGACGCGAAGAAACGGACGTGCCGTGCGTCTTGCGAAATTGGGCTGTCCGCTCTGTGTCACGTGCTGTCGCCTTCCGTCGATCCTACGGGACTTCTATCGACCCCTTTGCGGGGAAAGTAAAGGTTCCGCACCCGAAGCCGTTCCGCCGAACAGTTTGGATTTCGATGGGTGGCAGACTAGGTGCCTCATTCGGGGACAGCGCCTGGGAAAGCAACCGTCTGCAAAGGCCAATCGGCCCATTCTTTGGACCGACGCGCTCGATCTCGGTCTGCTGGCCGATGAGTACTGCATAGGGTGCGCCGCGCCCCCACGATGATTTCACAGGGATCTCATGACTCAGATTCAGCCCGAGAACGAGGACTACCGGTGGCTGCTCGATGCGCTCGGAGGCTTGGGAACCGGAGATCGAGCCGCAGCGCTCGTCCGTCCCTCCGCAGATCATCCCGAGCTCTTCATCCCGCTGGCATCCCCGGCCGTGGCTGCTGCTTCGCTCCGTCGCTATCACGATGGACGATCACACGCTGACCGGGCAAAGACAGCGGTCGCACTCGCCGCCGCCCGATCTGGAACGCTACGATTCGCTCCTGGTGATCAGGTCGAAGCGGGCCCTTTTGCCATTGTCGAACGATTGTCGGTCGAACTCGATGAACCCGACCTCCACGCGGCCGTCACGCTCGGCCCTCGACGTCGCAACCGAAAGCCAGTTCTCCAGCTGATCCGTCCAGACGGTTCAACTGTTGGTTTCGCAAAGGTCGGCTGGTCGCCCTTCACCCGCACGCTCGTCGGCAACGAAGCAACCTGGCTGCGGCGCTTTGAAGGTCGTGTTCCAGCTGGCGTCGAAATTCCTTGCGTTCTGGCATGCATCGACGAACCCGATCGCCTCGTCGTGGTCACTTCACCCTTGGCCACTTCGCCGCGCTCGGGTCTTGCCGGCCGCTTGGGTTCTGAGCAAGTGGTCGAATTGTCGAGGGCGCTTGGTTCGCGTCGAGTCGAGTTCGAGGAGCTCTCCCACCTCGATGCGCTTCGAGCCGGTCGCGTGGGACAACTCATCGACGTCGTAGCCATGGTTCGAGCACACAGCGACGTGTCGATTGAACTCGGGGCGTGGCACGGCGACCTGACGCCGTGGAACACCTCGACCGCTCGGGGCACGACCCTGATCTGGGATTGGGAGTTCGCTGACGGCGATCGGCCCATCGGTTTCGATCTGCTGCACAACGCCTTCGAACTCGTTCGCCGTTCCGCCCCGAAGAACGAGCAGAACGCACTCGTCTCGGTATGCAAGGAAGCCGAATCGATCCTCACTCCCTTGGGCCAGCCTTCCGACGCTGTTGTTGACCTCTACCTCTGCGAACTCATCCAGCGCGAAGCCAGACTCCGCGGTGAAGGCTGGGACCCCTGCGATCTCGGGCCGCTCGAGTCTCACGCTGCGGAAATGCTGAACGAGCGATTGGCATGATCTCGAAGGCACCGGACGCCAAGATCCAATCAAGCGCCGTTGCTTCATCTATCGCGGTAGCGGGAGCAGTCGTCACCACCCTGGCCAGCTTTCTCGTTGCCATCCTCGTTTCGCAGGAATCGAAGGGCTTCGCTGGCGCGTTTTTCACATCGACGGCGGTGGCGACGATCTTCGGCAACGCCTTGGCGCTGGGCACCCCAACCGCCCTCGTCTACTTCATGCCCCAAGCTCTCGAGGGAGCCACTCCTTCCCCTCGAGGTCTCGTTCTCCAAACGTTACGTCCCGTCGTCGTCCTGTCCTGTCTGGCCGCCATCGCCGTCTTCTTCCTAGCGGTCCCATTCGCCGACCTCGTCGCTGATGAGCGCTCTGATGAGATCCTGACCCTGGTCCGGGCCTTCTCCCCTGCCATACCTGCCTGGGCCGTCACCGCCAGCTTGCTCGGCGCGACCAGGGGTCTCGGATCGATGTCGCCGACTGTGGTCGTGAGCCAAGTCATGCGACCTGGCGGGCAGATCCTGCTTCTCGGCGCGCTCTTCCTGCGGGGCTCCCCCACTCCCCTCCAGATCGGCCTTGCCTGGATGTTTCCCGTCGTCATCGCGATGCTTGCTGCAGCGTTGGCGGTGGAAAGGCTCGGTGGCTTCAGCGGGGCAGCGCCGAGCGCCGTCTCGAGCGCCGAGTTCTGGACATTTGCCCGACCCCGATCGTTGGCCAACGCGCTCCAGATCGCACTCGAACGCATCGACGTGATCTTCGTGCAAGCCCTTCTGGGGGCGGATGCAGCCGGTGTTTACGGTGCCCTCACCCGCTACATCGCTGCCGGCAACTTCTTGATCTTCGCAGTGGCCCAAGCTGTTTCGGTCACACTTCGGCGAGCCATCGCATCTGTCGACTTCGGGCTTGCTGGCGACATCTTGCGTCAAACCACGGCATGGCTTGTCCTCGCCGCGTGGCCGTACTTTCTGATCGTGGCCCTCAAACCAGAGCCACTCGCTGACATCTTGAACAGCGAGTTCGTCTCCGACGCCGGCATTCTCAGCATCTTGGCGATCGGCATGATGGTCAGCGCCGCAGCCGGCCCGATCGACCTCACACTTCTCATGCTCGGCAAGAGCAAGCTCAGCCTCGCTGGGGTTGCGGTGGCCATCGTCACCGACATCTCGCTGCTGTTCATCTTGGCGCCCCGCTACGGGCTCGCTGGCGCAGCGATTGCGTGGGCTCTCAGCGTCGTGGCGCAGAACCTGCTGGCGAGCTACTTCGTTCACCGCCACAGCGGTCTCACCACGCCCAGCAAGGCCTGGTTCACCGCAGCGGCCATTGCGCTCCTGGCGGCGGTGCCTGTCAGCCTCGTCACGCCGAACACCTTCGTTGGCCTGACGATTGCCGGCTTGGTGGCTGGAGCGATCCTCGTCGGCGCCGTGTTGGCCAACCGGTCGACCTTCTTCGCAGCTTCGATCAAACCGGGCTGAAGAATCCGTCAGCCTCCGATGAGGTCGCGCACCATTCGTCCGAAGGCTCGCTCGGTTTCAACATCGGTCTTGTGCGCCCACTGACAGTCCGGGTTGGTGCCGCCCGGAGCAGTCACGTCGAACCATGCGACGAAGTCGAGTTCGACGCCTTCGCGGTCTGACGGTTTCCAATCGAGCATGACGTCAACGGCGGCATCCATCCACCCCGCTCGGCGGCCTGGGTCTGCCGGGTCTGCAGCCGATGCGAACTCTGGCAGGGCAAGTGGTTTATCTCGCTCGGCAGCAAACGCAACCGCTGGTTCGATCAGGTCATCGAAGCTCACCCACGCACGATCCGTCCCCTGACAGGTGAACCAGTTGTAGAGATCAGCACCGATGACGTCGACGACATCATCACCCGGGTAGAAGGCCCGGCCTTCTGGTTCGCCCAGCGCCGATGAGCCAACGGTCCACACCATGTCGATGTCGTCGCCTCCGCGACTGCGCACCAGTTCGACCATCTGCCGCCACGCAGCTCGGTAGTCGAGCGCATCGCCGTTCGGCGCACTGTCTCTGGTCTCGGGCTCATGGTTGAAGGTGAACCGAGCGTCGGGTCCAAGGGCAACGATGTCGTCGGCCCACTGCACCATCTCGTCATGTAGTGCCGACCCTTCGGGAGCGGAAGCAATGTCAGCCCATGGGATCACCGCTCCATCGGCACGGACGGGGCGCACGCTCAGATGAATCGCTCGACCTTGCGCCTGCAGTTCAGCCACATCGGTGTCATCGATGCCGACCTCCCATCGGGTGAACACCCGAATCAGGTGAAAGGTAGCGTCGAGTTCGCTCTCGATGTCTTCGACCGTTTCGACCCTTCCTTGCGGAACAGCGACGCCGAAGAGCGGCCCAGGTGGCGTGAGTACTGTGGTCGCAACCGGCCGTGCTGCGGTCGTGGGGACGGTGGTCGTTGGCGTCGTCGTTGTGGGAGCGGTGCTCGTGGTGGAGGCCGCCGACGCGGAGACCGCCGACGCGGGTTCTCCGCCCGTCGTTGTGCCCTTCGCTTCTTCGTCGTTCGTGCACGCCGCAAGCAGCATCATCGCTGCAAGCAAGCTGGCGCTCGACCGGTTCACGACGGAGCAAGCGCTTCGGAGTTCGAAACGAGTCCCTCATTCTGCAGCCGCAACGCAATCGCTGCGGCTGCGAACACGGTGAACAACTGATCAGGAACCATCAGGTAATACGGCATCTGCACCATGCCGACGATGATCACGACGTGTATCCACAGCCCCGCGGTCGAGTACTGCTTCCTCGTGTGCCAGGCCAAACTGAGCATCGTTCCAACGAAGCCGATAGCACCGAGAAATCCATGCGAGAACGTGACGAACCAGAGTTGTCCGTGCGTTCCCACCGATGGCAGATTGCGTTCGTTCGGGCGAGGAGCCCCCCAGCCGAACACCGGCCGTTCAACAGCGCCTTCGATGGCAGACACCGCCAACCCAGCTCGATCTTCGTTCGAGTGACCCGTGTTGATACGAGTAGCGATCAGGCCACCGAGCGGCGTGATCGACAAAACAATGATGAGAACGACCATGCCCCAGAGACCCTGAATCATGAGCTTCTTCTCGCCAGCGACGCCGAAACGGATCGCGGCGTAGATGAGGCCAACACCCAAGCTGAGCCACAGGCCACGATTCAAAGAGATGACGGCAGGGAGCACGCTCAAGGCCATCATGATTCGAATGAGTTTCTGCGAGTAGCCGACTCGCTTGTCATAGAGGGCAACGAAACCGAAGGGTGTCAGCAGCGCCAACATCGAGCCCCACTCGTTCGTGTAGGTGAACGGCGCCTTCGGGCGAGGCACGGGAACTCCGATGATGTCTTGAACCTGAGCGAAACTCGGCTCGAGCCAGGCATTGATCAGGTCGTTGTCTCGGAGCACCGACGGGGTGATGAAGTACGTCGGTGACTTGAAGCCGAAGTCGCCGACCACGAACGCCAAGTAGCCGCCGACAATGGCAATCATCCAAAGCGTCACGAACATCTTGATGACACGGAAGGTGTCGATTCCGCTGCGTCCGTTCAGGACGTAGAGCAGGAGCACCGTCGCCCCGACGTAATAGCCAAAACGCAGCGTGTAGCCGATGAAACGGGTGAAGGCGTCCAGGCTGAGAGCCGAGCCGACCACGGCCACCAGGAAGATCATCCACCAGCCGAAACCCTTCGGCACCACGAGGCCCCGGCGGCGAGCCAGCGATGCTGCCATCGGCAGCGAAAGCACGACCCACATGATCCCGCTCAGGCCAAGCATGAACCACAGCGGGTACCACGCAACCATCATCGTGATGGGCCAGAACGGCAGCGGTGCAGAGACCTCGGTACGGATGGACCCACGATCAATGGTGGGAGTGAGCATCAGGTCGCGGTGCTCTCTGCCACGACGGCACCCATGACATCAGCGCCCACTCGGCGAAGCTGTTCGATGGCGTCGGCAACGCCTCGGCGGGTTGCACGGGAAGGTTCGATGACCACCACAGCACCATCGCACACTCGGGCCAGGTCGCTGGCGTCAGCTACTTGCAGAACTGGCGGGGCTTCGATGATGACGATGTCGAAGTGCGAGCGGGCTCGTTCGACGAGCTCGCCGATTGCCTGGCTCTGCAGCAACTGTGATGGGTTGTCGAGTCGTGAACCGGCGAACATGAGCGACAGCTCCGGAAGCTGGTCGTTGACGACGAGCGCGTTGCGAAGTTCATCGGCACCGGTGAGAACATCGCTGAGCCCGATGCCGTTCTCGACACCGAAACGCAGGTGCAGGCTGGGACGACGCATGTCGGCACCGATCAAGAGCGTGCGCTTGCCGGAACGAGCAGCGGCGACCGCCATGTTTGCTGCAACGGTGGTTGCCGACTGCGGATTGTTCGTGCCTGCGACGAGGACGACGGAACGGTCGGATTGGTCGAGCTGGAAGGTGAGGCTGCCCTGGAGACGGCGATACGCCTCGCCACGGTCGGAGTTGACCTCGGCAATGCCGGACTCGCCGCCGCGGCGGAAGATGCCGGCGCCAACGGGCACTTCGCCGAACACGCCAACGCCCATGGTCGACAGCTCCAGCGATGCGTCACGGAAGCGATCGTCGCGACGGTCGAGCAAGTAGGCGAAGCCGAGGCCGCCGAGCAGGCCGACCAGGCCGCCACCGACGAGGCCGATCGGAAGTGCGATGCCGCTCAAGGAATCAGGGAGATCTGCATTGTCGAGCACCACACCAGGGTCGATGCTGATGGCGTTGAGGTTGGCGAGCTTGGCGCCGATGCCGGAGAGTTCCTGGGTCTTGGACACCTCGCGGTAGCCGAGCGAACGAAGCTGACCAACATCTTCGCCAGCGGCAGCGACCTCGGTCGAGAGAACATCGAGATCAGTGATCAACGCAGCTTCACGTTCGAGCAGTTGGGCTCGCGACTGTTGGGTACTGAGCAAGCCTGACTCCAGTCGGAAGTCGAGGTACGCGTGAGCGGAGGCATCAGCGAGATCTCGTGCTCGCTCTGCATTTCCTGCCGACACCGAGAACACCAAGATCTGCGAGTCGCTCGGCACGGTGACTTCGATCAAGTCTTCAGCACTCATGACTGCGTCGAGTTCTACGTCGGTCACTGAGGCGAGCGTCTCGACCTCGGCGTTGTCCAGATCTTCGATTCCCAGTTCGTCAGCAGCCTGCAACAGCGCAAGGCCACGCTCGGTGACTCGCTGGGACGAAGCGATCAATCGCTCGTTCGTTGTGTTGACCAATCGAGAGATGTCGAGGTTCGGATCATCGCCGGCATTGAGGAGCGGGCGCACTTCAACCCGAGCCTCGGTGTCGTAGGTTCCCGATCGCATCTGCGTTGCCAGAATGCCAAGTACGGCGCCGATCACCGTGAACGCAAGGATCACGGGAAAGAAGCGACGCAGTGCCGACGAATATTCCGACACGGAAACGACGTTGGGATTTGAGGTCAGGTTGGTAGATGCCATGAGCGGCCCTCGAGATCTGTGGGGGCGAAGTGCCGCCATTGGTTCTTTCGGTCAAAGAGCAGCGTTGGATGAGCATTCGAGGCCCGCAAATTCACCCAAAGCCGCGTCTGGTTCATTCGACCCCCGCAGGACAGCATTCCGACTCAGGGGATTGACCCCTGATTCTCGCGATCCTTCCTAAACTCAAGCGCGACTACTACCGACAGGTCCATGTGATGACTTATCAACTGAGTGATGTTGGCGCCCTCGAGGCAGAAGCAATCCACATCATCCGGGAAGTGGCGGCTGAGTTCGAACGGCCTGCTTTGCTTTTCTCGGGTGGCAAGGATTCGATTCTGCTGCTTCACATGGCGATCAAGGCCTTTGCTCCGGCGAAGGTTCCTTTTCCGATCATGCACGTGGACACTGGCCACAACTTCCCCGAGGTGATCGAATACCGCGATCGTCGAGTGGCAGAGTCTGGCGTCCGACTGATCGTGGCCTCTGTTCAGGAACAGATCGACAAGGGTCTGGTCCAAGAAGAGACCGGCCCCCGTGCCAGCCGCAACGGCTTGCAGACCTCTGCGCTGCTCCAGGGCATCGAGGATCACAAGTTCGATGCACTCTTCGGCGGCGCCCGCCGTGACGAGGAGAAGGCTCGAGCCAAGGAACGCATCTACAGCTTCCGTGACGAGTTCGGCCAGTGGGACCCGAAGGGCCAGCGCCCCGAGCTCTGGAACCTCTACAACGGCCGCCACTCACAGGGCGAACACTTCCGCATCTTCCCCATCTCGAACTGGACCGAACTCGACGTCTGGCACTACATCGCCGACCAAGAGATCGACGTCCCCGGCATCTACTTCGCGCACCAGCGGGAGGTGTTCAAGCGTGACGGCATGTGGTTGGCCGACACCGAGTTCATCACCCGCATGGAGGGTGAAGAGGTCGAGGAGCGCACCGTGCGTTTCCGCACCATCGGCGATGCCAGCTGCACCGGCGCCGTCGATTCCGATGCGAACGACATCCTCAAGGTCATCGAAGAGGTCGGCGCTACTCGCGTGACCGAGCGCGGTGCCACACGAGCTGACGATCGTCGCACCGAAGCTGCAATGGAAGATCGCAAGAAGGACGGCTACTTCTGATGCCGACCACCGAGCAGATCACGACGAACAACACCTCCTGCGACACGCGCATCTCTTTTGAAACAAGCACTCTTAAAACAAGCACTCTTGAAACAAGCACTCTTGAAACAAGCACTGTGGGTACCAACTGATGGAACTTCTCCGACTCGCTACTGCTGGATCCGTCGACGACGGCAAGAGCACCCTGATCGGTCGTCTCTTGTACGACTCGAAGTCCATCTTCGAAGATCAACTCGAAGCAATCGAAGCCACCACCGTTGCTCGCGGCGCTGAGGGAGTCGATCTTGCGTTGCTCACCGACGGCCTTCGGGCCGAGCGTGAACAGGGCATCACCATCGATGTCGCCCACCGCTATTTCGCTACACCGAAGCGCAAGTTCATCATCGGCGATACGCCCGGGCACACCCAGTACACCCGCAACATGGTCACCGGCGCTTCCGTTGCTGACCTTGCCATCGTGTTGATCGATGCTCGCAAAGGTGTGCTCGAACAGAGCCGCCGCCATGCATTCATCGCATCGCTACTGCGTATTCCGCACATCGTGCTCGCCGTCAACAAGATGGACCTCGTCGACTACGACGAGAAGATCTTCGAAGACATCCGTGAAGACTTCACCAAGTTCGCGGCCAAGCTCGACGTCACCGACCTCACCTTCATCCCGATGTCGGCTCTCGATGGCGACAACGTCGTCGACCGCTCCGAGAACATGCCGTGGTACGAAGGCTCGACGCTCCTGCACCATCTGGAAGAGGTGCACATCGCATCCGACCGGAACCTGGTCGATGTTCGATTCCCCGTCCAGTACGTCATTCGGCCTCAGACCGCTGAACATCCCGACTATCGGGGCTATGCCGGCTCAGTTGCGGGTGGCGTGATGAAGCCAGGCGACGAGGTCATTGTCCTGCCCTCCGGCTTCACCAGCACGATCGCTGCGATCGAGACCGCTGACGGTCCGCTCGACGAGGCTTACCCACCCATGGCTGTCACCATTCGTCTCGACGACGAAATCGACATCAGCCGCGGCGACATGATCTGTCGTCCGAACAATCAGCCCGAGGTCGGACAAGACATCGAGGCGATGATCTGCTGGATGGCGGATTCTTCCGAGCTGCGGCCGAACTCCAAGTTGGCGCTCAAACACACCACGCGCTCGGTTCGGGCCTTGGTCAAGGACCTCCACTACCGGCTCGACATCAACACGCTTCACCGCGATGAAGATGCTGAATCGCTGAAACTGAACGAGATCGGCCGTGTCCGTTTGCGCACGACCCAGCCGCTCTTCTTCGACGAGTACCGTCGCAACCGGGCAACCGGCAGCTTCATCCTCATCGACGAAGTCACGAACGTGACGGTTGCGGCTGGCATGATCATCGGCGCCGTGTGACCTGGTGACTGAGCCAACTGCTTCCAACATTCGGTGGCATCCGAGCGCGGTTGCTCGCGACGTGCGAGCAGCGGCCACGGGAACCGCTGGCCAAACGCTGTGGTTCACGGGCCTGTCGGGCTCTGGAAAGTCGACCGTTGCCGTCGAAGTCGAAAAGCAGCTGATCGCTGCTGGCCGGCCCGCTTACCTCCTCGACGGTGACAATCTTCGATTCGGTCTCAACGTCGACCTGGGTTTCTCGGCCGAGGACCGTGACGAGAATGTCCGTCGAGTCGCTCACGTTGCGCGCCTGTTCGCTGACGCTGGTGTGATCGCTCTGGTCCCTCTGGTCTCTCCGTACAGAGCTGCTCGTCAGCTCGCTCGCGACATCCACGACGATGCAGGCATCCCCTTCAGCGAGGTCTTCGTCGACACGCCGCTGGCGATCTGTGAAAAGCGCGACCCCAAGGGTTTGTACAAAAAGGCGCGAGCCGGCGAGATCAAGGGCATGACCGGGATCGACGACCCCTACGAAGCTCCAGAGTCTCCAGAGTTCCGGGTCACGCCCTCTGACGGCAGCGCCGCCCACATCGCAGCAAAGCTCGTCGCCCAGCTCTAAAACTCGAGCCCCGAGAGCAAACATCAGCCTCCCGAGATTGCCGAGACTTCTAGCCGCAGGCAGTGCCTGCTGGTGAGGCCTCTGGCACGACACCCGGTGCTACCGTTGTCGGCGGCGCCGTGACCTCTGGCGTTGTCGTTGCTGTTGTCTCCAAAGGAGTCACCGGACGCTTTTCGGCCGCGAGCCCAAGGAAGTCTGACCCGGTGGTCAGCACCACTTCGCCCAGGGTTTCGTCGATCTCGACAACGGGATCGGTGGCCAACAAACTGATGAGTTCAGCAGCAGCAGAAGCGAGGGAAGTCGGATAGCGAACGATCGTGGCGGCGAGCCGTTCCGGTGCGTCTCCGGTCTCGACAGTGAAGCCTTCCGCCTCGAGACCGGCACCCGTTTGACCGGCCTGGCCAGCGGTTCCGCTTCCATTGAGCACCCGGGTCACGAACGCCACCGGTTCAGCGGTGGTCGGAGACGCGCTTTCGGCCTCAGCGTCGACCGCGGCCGGGTCGGCAGAAGCCGCTGGCGACGGGGCCAACCCCCGGAAGACGTCGAGAATCGGTTGAGCCTGCTCGACCTCGAGGCCTAGCACTGCAGCACCAGCATCGGTACGGAAATCGAATACGGGCAGGGAGTGCCCAACGATTCGGTCACCAGCTTCGGAGAACGTTTGAGCGAGGCCGAGCAGATCACCAGGCTCCACTCCTTGGTCGATCACGAGATTCGATCCGCCAACGCTGATCAGCGAATTGACCTTGCCAAGCGAGGTGAGGTCAACCTGCGCTGCAGCGGTGTCGACAACGCGACGGAGGAAGTACTGCTGCCGAGAGGTGCGGCCGAGGTCACCGGTGGGGTCTGACTGCCAGCTGCCGTCGGCGAAGTACTGGAGGTGGCGACTTCTGGCGAAGGCCAACGCCTCGAAGCCATCGAGCACACGGCATCCAGCATTGGGAACGTCGAGACCGGAATTGAAGTCACGCATCGGGCGATCGAACCAGATCGGCACGCCACCGAGCTCATCGACGACATCCTGGAAGCCAACGAAATTGACCTCGGCGTAGTGATTGATCTCGAACCCGAA
>Ga0114952_1001240_pt1 | contig 22072 bp, 17 predicted proteins | sample SidtaG_2_FD_87303 | JGI IMG/M metagenome (GOLD analysis project Ga0114952, IMG submission 87303) | Marine algal microbial communities from Sidmouth, United Kingdom - Sidmouth_Asex2 metaG | ecosystem: Host-associated > Algae > Red algae > Unclassified | place: Sidmouth, United Kingdom | collected...
GAGGCATCAGCATCGGCCCAGAACGACAAGAGCTCGGGCGAGCCGACCTCGACGATCGACGTCATCAGCGTCGAGGGAAGCTCGGGCAGAATCTCTTTGTGATTCGCCACGGTGAAAGCTTCATTGCGTTGCGGGGCTGCAGTGACGGGGCGAATCTGCACCAACCAACACACGGTGCCATCGTCGGCCCATTCGATGTCCCAATCGGCGTGGCCGAACACTCGGCGCACATCGACGAGTAGGCGCGAAAGGCGCTGAGCCCAGCTCGACAGGGAACGGCTCGGTCGTTCCCATCGCCGGAGCTTCGACAGAGTCAGACGCTCCCCTGCCTCCTCACCGCTGACCAGTCGATCGGCCAGGCCGGAGGCCACGTTGACCAGGTCGTCTTCGAACTGCTGCTCGGTGAAGGCAACGCCGCTGGTGACAGCGGCGACCTGCTCCATCACCATGACGTCGAGCCTCGTGGTCGCTGTCTCTGCAGCGTTGAGCACGCTTGCCGATGCTCGAACCAGCGTGACGGCATCTGCTACCGCTGACGCCGTTGCTTCGACCCCGAGGATGCTGTCGAACCGCCCAGCCATGCTGGTCTGGTCGCCGTCTTCGGCCGAGAACGCCGAGCGAACCGCCAGTGGGCCCTCGAGCTCCACCGCAGCCCCTCCAAAAGCGTGACTGTCGAAGGCCTGGCCATCGAGCACGACGAACCCGGCAGGTACCCGCAGGCCAGCGCTCGTTGCCTGATCGAGCAGCGCCGCCTTTGGCCCAACACCCAAGGCAGCTGCCCGCCCGGCGCCGAGCGCCAGCGTTGAGGTCACGACACGAGCTCGAGTGCGCAGGTCGCGATGGTTACGGCGAAATCTTCGGGCTGCTCGATCATCGGGTAGTGGCCCCAATCGTCTCGCACGATCCGTTTCGTGTTCGTGATCGCCTCTTCGTAGGCCTCGACATGGCTGACGTCGAGCACCCGATCATTGCCGCCCCAGACAATGGCGACAGGAATCTGCACCGGCGGAAGACTCTCGAACCAACCGGCATTGAGCAGGTCGAACATGGCTTCGAATGCATCAGCGTTGGCGTACTCGGCGAGGAATCGCTTGGCGAAGGGCCGGGGTGCGGGTTTGAACAGGAACCGGCCGGCAGTGGCTTGCATGATGGGCGAGCTGATGATGGCCTTCGCCGCCTTGCGGATCGGCGGCTTCGACATCACCTTCGGAAAGAGTCGCTCGTCGAGTTTCACACCCACTGGCGACAGCAGGATGAGCCCGTCGGCCACCGTTGGGGCGTGCGCCACGACGTCGAGAGCGATCGAGCCACCGATGCCGTGACCGAGCAGCACGACCTTACCGGTCGGGTCCGAAGCCCGAACACTGGCGATTGCTTCGCGGACTGCTGACGTGAAGGTCTCGACGGTGACCGGCCCATCTGGAAGCACTCGACCCTGGAATCCGGGCAATGTGATGGCGTGCAACATTGCTGGTGCTGGAAGCTCGGGCACGAGAGCGAAACGGAAAGCTCCGCCACCGTTGCCGTGAATCGCGATGATGGTCGTGGTCATGTCAGTCCGCCGAGGTCGGGGTGATCGCCGGCATGTGTCCCCCGATGCATCCACACGACCTCACCAGCTTGCAGTCGCCAGCCAATGCGGTTGCCACGAAGAAATGCCGGGATCCCCGCCAACCATGAACGCAGACCGAACATCGCTCGGAAGCCTCCCCGCTCGACCGACCAAGCGGCATTCAACAAAGCGTCCGGATCGCTCACTGCCTCGGCCTCTGGCCACAGGGGTCGCATCTCCTGCACCCAATCGCGGGTGAAGAGACAGCCTCGGTGGCGGAGAAAAACGAGCGTGATGTCTTGGGTGTCGCCCTTCCGGAGGGCCTCTGGAGTGACGGCTTCGATGGCCAGTGGCGATGCGGTTCGCATCCGTTCATCGTCCCGCATGACCAGCATCGATGCTTGATCGGGCTGCACGTCGAGCACCGATGGCGATGCTGAGCATGGGGTTGGTGTGGGGTAGAGCCGGCAGCACCGAAGCATCAATGACCTGCACGCCAGCAATCGACCGTGATGCATCGGTCAGCGAGCAGGCGTGGTGTTGGACAGGGCAGGGGTCGTCGCTCAGCGAGACCTTGACCACTCCGTCGATCGAGCGGAGCCAATGCAGGGCCTGCGTGATGCCAGCAATCAGGACTTTCTGACGATCAGGCTCGAGGGCCGACACGATCACGGCGCCATGCCGCCGGCCGTCTTCGCTCGCTCCGGTGTGGTCGAGGACGAGCATCTGTAGGTCGACGGTGTTCTCGGTGAGTCCGGTCACCGTGCGCAACATGTGCGACGACGGGGCTGCGGTTGCATCCTCTGACTGGAGCTGCTGGTCGAGTTCCACGATGATCGCCGTCGATGCGTGGTTGAGCGGCTCGACGACATCATCGGCTGAAATCAGACCGGACTCGACGAGCAGTGCGGGGCTGCCCGCATTCCCCGCAGCCAAGAGAACCAACGCCGCCTCGATCCGCTCGCCACTCTCGAGCTCGACCACCGGGCCGGGACCGTCAACGCGGATCTTGGCAACCGGGGCATCGGTGCGCAACGCGACAGCGGCTTGTTTCTCGGTGGTCGGTGTGAGGAACGCATCGGCGGCTGACGAACGCTTCGTGCAATCGAAGGTCAGCGACAGGGGCGCCCAGCCGGTCCAGTTGGTTGCCGCAGTTGCGTTGGCGGACGGAAAGCCCTCTTGCACGCACGCACCGAAGGCAGACGTGAACGGCCCAGGGGGCACCTGCGTGTGCGGCCACCGCTCGAGCAGCCAGCGTTGATCTTCGATGGCGTCGTCCCACCCCCATCGCTTCATGTCGAGAGGGTGGATGGCGTCGAGCACCATGCCATTGACGGCCGAGCTTCCACCAACACCGCGGCCCCGGCGAGGTGAGCCGGGCCACCACCAATCGTCTGCTTCCGCCGAGCGAAGATGGTCGATCCCATCGAGCACAGCAGGGCGGCCCGGTCCCGGTCCGGCCTCGAGCAACAAGACGTCGACCCCAGCGTCCACGAGGGTTCGAGCCGCGACACAGCCGGCGACTCCAGCACCGATGATCACCACCGGGGCCGTCATGCGGGTGGTGCAGACGTCGGAGCGGTCATCCTGTGATGAGGGTTGGCGCCTGGAAATCGAGTGCAGCAGCCTCGCTCATCACCGAAGCCAGGGCGATCAGCTGACGATCGGCCCAACGAGGTCCGACCATCTGCACACCGAGCGGCAGTCCGTTCACCGCACCCAGCGGCATCGCCAGTGAGGGCAGTGATGGCATCGTGGCGAGTCCAGCCCAGAACAACAGCTCGTGGTAGCCACGATGCGTCTCGTGGTCGGGACCACGATCGACCGCAACCCGGCGTTCGGTGTAGGAGGTCTCGGTGTCGTGTTCGAACGCCTGGGTCTGGCTGACCGGCATCAGCATGACATCAACCCGTTCGAACAGCTCGGCCCATGACGCTTCGGCCTTGGCCCGGCGCTCGTTGGCCGACATCCACGATGCGTGGGCGGCGGTGCCGTCTCGGCCGAGTCGCTGGCTGAATGTGCTCGGGTCACCGGCGTCGAGTGGGCCATCGATACAAGCGGTTGCAGCGGCGAATCGCTCACGCACCGCCTCTGGCCAGCCGGCCCCATTCACGCCGCTGAGCAACCTGCTGTAGATGTCGTGGAGATCGTTCGACGCAATCGACGGCCGAGCGGCTTCGTCGATGACGGCACCGGCCGAGGCCAGCGTTGCCGCAAACGCTCCGATTGCGGCTTCGGTGACCCAGTCGACGGGCGCCACCGGATCGTCGACCCACAAGCCGACGCGCAGGCCAGCAAGGTCAGCTCCTGAAGCAGCCGGCAGCGACGCTCCGGGAACTGCCGAGACGCCTCCGACTTTCATCGCTCCGAAACGAAGCGAGGCGTCGAGCAGGACGCCGAGATCCTCGGCCGACCGTGCAAGAGGTCCCATCACGCCGAGGTCGGTCGTTGCCAGTGAACCGGGCGGGCCAGGGATGTGGCCTCGCTCGGAGATGACACCCCACGAAGGCTTGAGGCCGAAGAGCCCGTTGAAGTGTGCCGGTACCCGAATCGAGCCACCGATGTCGGAACCCATCTCACCGAGCGAAAAGCCACACGCCACCGACACCGCAGCGCCGCCCGACGATCCGCCAGCGGTGCGATCGGGATCCCACGGATTGCGAGTGAGGCCGTACACCTCGTTGTAGGTCTGATGATCGCCGGCGAACAGTGGCACGTTGGTCTTTCCGTAGATGACCGCACCATCAGCCCGCAGACCAGCAACGACATCGGCGTCGATGTCAGGCACGTGCTCGGCATAGGCGGGAGCGCCGGCGGTGGTGACACAGCCAGCAGTTTCGTAGGTGTCCTTGACGGTGAGCGGAACACCATGGAGCGGCGGTAGCGCTGCCCCGCTTGCCTGGAGTTCATCGGCGGCCTTTGCCGCCTCCGTTGCCTGCTCGACATCGAAGGCCACCACGGCATTCACCGATGGGTTGAAGATGTCGATCCGATCGAGCTGCGCGTGCAGCAGCTCGACGCTGCCGATCTCGCCAGAAGCAAGCGCCGTTCTTGCCTCAGCCAGCGTCGCCCGATCGAGGTCGATGGTCACTCTGCTTCCGAGCCCTTGGACTGGTCTCGGAGGAAGCGACGCAGGATCTTGCCGGAAGCCGACTTGGGGATCTCGTCGGTGAACTCGACCAGACGAATCTTCTTGTACGAAGCCACGTGTTCAGCAACAAAGGCCTGGATGTCTTGAGCGGAAGCTTCGGCATCTGGCTTGAGCACGACGAAGGCCTTGGGCAGCTCGCCGGCTTCGACATCGGGGACGCCGATGACGGCGACGTCGGCCACAGCGGGATGGGTGACGATCAATGCCTCGAGTTCAGCTGGCGGAACCTGGAACCCCTTGAACTTGATCAGTTCCTTGACCCGATCGACGATGTACATGTGGCCATCGGCGTCGATGCGGCCAACGTCGCCGGTGTGCAGCCAGCCATCGGAATCGATGGTGGCAGCGGTGGCCTCATCGTTGTTCAGGTAGCCCTTCATCACCTGCGGGCCCCGAATCCACAGTTCGCCTTCTCCGTCGACACCCAGGTCGTTGCCCTCTGGGTCAACGATGCGGCACTCTGTGTTCGGTGTGGTGACGCCGTTGGAACCGGGCTTGGAATCGTCGCCGACTGTTGCGTGACTGATCGGGCTGAGCTCGGTCATCCCGTACCCCTGGACCACTGAAGCACCAACACGCTGTGAGGCTTCTTCGGCCAGATCAGCGCCGAGAGGTGCAGCACCGCAGAAGATGCGCTTGAGGCTGGAGATGTCGACAGCATCGACAGCGGGGTGTTTTGCCAAGCCGAGCACGATGGGCGGAACGGCGAAGAACTGGGTGACACCGTGCTTCTGGATGAGGGCGAGACCTTCTTCCATGTCGAAGCGCGCCATGGTGACGACGGTGACGCCGTTGGCCAGCAGGCCATTCATCAACACCTGCATCCCGTAGATGTGGAAGAACGGCAACACAGCGAGAGCGACTTCGCCGTCGTCGTACTTCAGCATCGAATCACTTTGGACCAGGTTGGCCACCAGGTTGTGGTGGGTGAGCATGACGCCCTTGGGCAGGCCCGTCGTACCACTGGAGTACGGGAGCACCACGACGTTTTCGTGAACATCGACGGCAACCTGCTCGCCCGGCTCGCCGTAGAGCGCCTCGAACGAGTCCTCGCCGATCACGACGATTTCGTTCGCAGGGCTGTCGGCCATGGCCTCGGTGGCGGTGTCGCAGAACGTCGGCACCGTGATGATCATCGTCGCGTTCGCATCGACGAGCTGGAACCGCACCTCGTCAGCGCCGTAGGTGGGGTTGATCGTGGTGACCGTGCCGCCACACATGGCAACGGCGTGGAAGACCACGGCGTACTCAGGGATGTTCGGGGCCATCAGGCCAAGGGTTGATCCTGGACCGAAACCGCGAGCTTGCAAGCCCCCGGCCAGACGGGCAATGGCATCGCTGAGCTGGGCAAAGGTGAGGGTGCGACCAGTTGCTCCATCGATCATCGCCGGACGGTCAGGGTGAGCGGTTGCATTGCGCATCACGAACTCTGTGAGCGGGACATCGGGGATCTCGACATCGGCAAGTGGACTGGTGAAGACGTGGGCCATGGCGGGAATGGTGCACCAAAGCCCCACCCCGAACAAGTACCTGAGCTGAACAACTGCAGAACGGAGGAAGGAAGCACCCCGACCAACGGTTGGGTGTGGGCATGCGCCTTTGCTTCTCGGTAGTTGCATTCGTTCTCTTGGTAACCGCTTGTTCGAGTTCCGGGGAGGCCGAGACCGCCGCTGACCGCTCCGACACGCAAGTCTCCGAGGTCGGCGATCCGATCGACTTCGGCACTGCCCCCGACTTCACCACAGGCGATCTCAACCCCGAAGCAGTCGATCTGTTGGCTGCATTCAACAGCTCGCTCAGCCTCGGACTCTCGCAGCTGACCACCGTGTTCGAGCCAGAGCAGCTCGATCAACTGGTCCAAACCGGCGACACCCGTCTGCTGTGGTTCCTCGCCGACCTTCTTCGCTTCCCGCTCGAAGGCACGTTGAACCAGGGCGACGTGATCGACGCCTTCGCTGAACTCAGCGGGGCCGACATCACTGCGGGAGGCCCGGCGGGCGACAACCCGTGGACCAATGCCTCGAACCGGCTCATTGCCTGGGATCTGCCCGCCTTCCCCGGGTATCTCGATGCCAAGCGCCACCTGTTCACCACCCTCGAACCGCAGTGGGAGCCGCTCTTTGCCGACGACGCCGATGTCGACTGGCGCTATGTGAGCTGGGGCGGTGTCTTGATCGACGACCGCGTCGTCGGCGATGGCAATCGCTGCAGCCGCGGTTGTATCCCAGCACTCGACGATCCGGCGGTGACCGCCGCAGCAGACGGCGGCTGGTATCCCGACGAGGCATTCGTGTTCGGCATCGAGGTGAACGGAGAGTTCCGGGCCTACCCCAAGAACTTCATGGAGATCCACGAGATGGTGAACGACACCCTCGGGGGCCGGCGCATCGCCGTGCCGTACTGCACGCTGTGCGGCTCAGCCCAGGCGTACCTGACCGACGAGTTGCCCAACGGCACGATCGAAAAGGACGAGCTGCCGATCATGCGTACCTCCGGCCTTCTCATCCGATCGAACAAGATGATGTTCGAGCTCCGCACGCTTTCTGTCGTCGACACCTTCCTCGGCACTGGCAGTTCGGGGCCGTTGCAAGGCGTCACGTTCGAACAGGTCTCTGTAGCTACCTCGACCTGGGGTGCATGGAAACGAGCTCATCCAGACACCACGATCGTTGCTCAGGACGGCGGGATCGGGCGTGAATACGCCCTTGATCCGCTTCGAGGTCGAGATGACGACGGCCCCATCTTCCCGATCGGCGCCGTCGATGACCGGTTGCCTGTGCAGCAGCCGGTACTCGGGCTGACCACAGAAGCCGGCACCGTGGTCGCCGTCGATGTGGACGTCGCTCGCCAACAACTGCTCGACGGCGGCTCCATCGTGATCGAGGAGTTGAGCCTCGAGCTGGCTGGCGACGGCGTTCGAGCCGTCCGAGCCGACGGAATCGACGCTGGGGTTCATCAAGCGTTCTGGTTCGCCTGGAGCCAATTCCAACCAGACACCATTGTCTGGCCCACTGATTTCTGACCTCTGCTGCTCTACCCACCAAGGCGGGAAGCTTCGCTCATCCCCAGACGGCGCACGGGTTCTTGGGTCACAAGATCAGGTTTCGTCCGAGCAAATTCGGCACCAGCGCAGTTGCGCTGCTTCACCCCGGTTCTCGACGGCTCGGTCAAGGCACCGCAGGCAAGATCAGACCGGAGCCGGCGCTTCATCGGCGGCGACTTCGCGTCGGTCAACGGCCAAGCAGCAGACGCGCTCGTCGCCCTCGATCCCATCACCGGTGCAGTGAGTACACCGCCGTCACCAGCTACTTCGTCTACGACGCATCGACAAACCTCGTCGTTGCCAGCGTGACCACTCCGTTGGCAACCCTCGATGGGTTGGCGGGTTCCCCAGCGTCTACGTGAAAGCGTTCGACGCTGCTGGTAGCACCTCGTGGCGGCTGACCGGTCGCCCTAACGCTCGAATACTGCCTTCGAAGCGGGGCGGTCGATTCGTTGAGCGTTCGACGGCGTCACTTCGGCGAAGGCGTTGAACCAAGACTCGTAGCCCAGATCATTGGGATGAAAACGGTCGCCAGCCGAGCGGCCACGCCAACCGGGTAGATGTGCGTCGACATCAGCGACCACGAGGCCGGACCTGCCTGCTTCACTCCGAATCATCCGATTCAGGCGTTTCGCCATGATGCTCCCCTTGGCCGGGAGCGTGGCGAGCACGGCGTCAGACGGCAGGCGCGACATCAACGAGTGCATGGCGCTTTCGACTTTCGAGAACGAACTGCCGCGTGCGAAGTCATTGCTGCCAACCGTGCACGTCACGAGCTGTACCTGGTGTTCGATCGCTCGAAAGGCAGGAAGCTGATGTTGGAGAACGTCGTCGATCTTCGCGCCCGAGCGCGAGAGGTTGACGATGCGGGCCGGTCGATTTCGCCGCTGCTGCGACTCGTGCAAGACCAAGCGATGGATCCAAGAGTGCTCAACTGATGAGGCGCCGACGGCCTGGCTCAACGAATCGCCGAGCACCACGAGCAGCGGCTGACCCCCTTCGGCGTCTTCGAACGCCTCCTCTGCTTGCCCACGCCAGTAGTGGGCGTGGGACGCAATCTGGTCTCGAGTCGTTCGGATACCCGGCGAGAGCGGCGCGAGCAGACGAACGAGCCCGCCCGGCTCTGCCGGACGCAAGGCTTCATCGATCAGTGGCGGAAGCGTCCGCTCGGTCTCCAGGGACATCACCCTCTCATCGGCTCATCACTGCGACGCATTGAGCTATTCGTGCGCATCGTCCACAGCACTCGCTGAGCGATTCGAGTCCGATGTGGCGCAAGCAACGGCTCCAAGCAACTGAGCGACAGAAAGCCCCCTCCAGGTATTCAGGCGGCTCGATGGTCTCCGCCGGGGACCATCGAGCCGACAGAACATTTGCATGCTGTCGACCAGTTGCTCGCCGTGTCGGGCATTGCCTTCACGGCGGAGCTGTTGCTTGCGTGATCCCAGTGTGAAGCACGAGGCCCCCCTGGTCTGTGAAGAACTTCACACTTCGCCGGGATTCTTCGAATATGCGTCAGGCACGCGGGGTCAGGACTCCGCCGACGCCCGCAGCGCTGCGCCGTCAGGCACTTCGAGCGCGCCACGCCGAATCTCGAGCAACCCAGCACTCGACCACCCGCCCAGCAACTTGTTCACCGATTCGCGAGATGAGCCCAAGCGGTCAGCCAACTGTTGCTGGGTCACAACGATCCGCCAGTGGCCATCGGCGGGGTTGCCCGCCTGCAACGCCAGCGCACACACCAGGTCGGCCAGGCGTTTCGACAAAGGCAGGAACGAGGTCCCTTCGACGTTCTCGCTCAGACGACGCACGCTGCGAGCGAGGTGACGAGCGAGCCAGAGTCCAATCGAGGGATGCTCAGCAACCAAACGCAGAAACACCTCACGGCCAATGGCAAGCACCTCAGAGTCGATGGCGGCCCGTATACCTGCTGACCTGGGCGTTTCGTCGAAAATCGAGACTTCGCCGATCGGGGAACCTGGACCGAGCGCACCGAAAACGAGTTCTCGCCCCGTGGTGCTCGAGGCTTGGATCTCGAGCGACCCTTTCGACACGATGAAGAACCGGTCGCAGGGCTCGCCTTGTAAGAAGAGGAACTCGCCCCGACGCAGTGGAACCGGTCGCATGTGGGTAGCCAGAGCCGCGGCCGCGCCCTGTTCGAGTGCAAGCTCAGAGCCCGACAGGACCCTGATCATCTCGTTCGTCGCAGTGCCCTCGTCCATCAACTCGAAAAGGTACCCCACCAGCCGTAAGCTCGGTGCTTCGCCAACAAGCAGGAAGAGGCAGTCGTGCAGACACAAGCGTTGCTGTTCGTCGACCAGGTCGACTCCACGCGGCTGCTTGTCGAAATCGGCGACGAGGCAATGGTCGGCGTTCGCCGTCGACTGCACCGCTTGATGAATGACGCAGTGACAGAGGCCAATGGCCGTGTCTTCGGCGACATGGGCGACGGTGTGGCCGCTGTGTTCGCTTCAGCAAACGAGGCGGCAAGCGCCGCCATCATGATGCAGGACAGCGCAGCCTCCACCCAACACAGCGATGAACCAACCATCGAGCTCCGTGTCGGCGTGCACCACGGCGACGTAGTCCCCAACGGCGACGGGCTCATCGGCATGGCCGTCCACGTGGCCGCCCGCCTGTGCGATGCCGCTCCGAACGGACACATCGCTGCATCTGAAGCTTTTTGTTCTGCCCTCACCACGGCAGACGATCTCGAGATCACCCTGCACGAACGTCGTGTCCTGAAGGGAATCGCTGCCCCTGTGGAAGTGCGGCTCCTCACTCGTCCTGGCTATCCCCACCCTCTCCCCCACTCCGATGCTTGGGACATCGCTTCCACCCCGTGGCTGACCGAGCGGTCCGCTCCCCGGTTGATGGTCGGCCGAGGCCGTGCGCAACGCACGCTCAAACAACTCGTCGCCCGAAGTGACGAGCGAATGCAACTCCTCCTGGTCGACGGCGAGCCTGGCATTGGCAAAACCACATTGCTCCACCACTGCGGTGCATTGCTCGCCGAGCAGGGACGCCTCTGCTTGGTGGGCCGTGCCGACGAATCGCAACCGGCGCCGTACCGCGAGTTCATCGAAGCATTGGCCCACGCCGTTTCAAACCTGCCTGACGCCGTCATCGCCGACCATGTTCAGCGTCACGGGCATCTTCTGGCTGATTTGATCCCTGAGCTACGCCACCGCTCACTCGCGCTGGCACTCATCGTCGAGCCACGGCACGCCGAGCTCGAGCGCTTCCACCTGTTCGAAGCCATCGCTGGCCTCCTGCGGTCCATCACCCCCCATCAACCGGTGGTCATCCTCTTGGAAGATCTGCATTGGTCGGCCGAACCCTCGCTTGCTCTGCTCGAACACTTGACCCGTTCAGTCCAGCTTCCTTCACTTCTCGTGGTCGGGTCTTTACGAACTTCGGCCTCGGTCGGAGATGCCCCGATGGCCGCTTTCCTTCGACGAATTGTCGTAGAAAGCAATGTCACACGACTCGAGCTCGGTCCGCTACGCGCTCTCGATGTGAAAGCCCTGGTGGCCGGCTTGCCGTTTGCTGATGTGGCAGAACAGCTGCACGCCAAGACGTCGGGCAGCCCGCTGTTTCTCACCGAAATGATCCGCTCCTTCGGCGAAACAGATCAGCCGGAGCGGGCCAGCGATGGTTCCTTGTTGGTGCCAGACACGGTGCAGGAACTCGCGGTCAGCCGGGTGGATCGGCTCGGCGCTGCCAACCGGGCGGTGCTCGCCGACGCTGCTGTGTTGGGAGCGGTGTTCGGGCTGGCTGATCTCGAGAGCCTTTCTGCACCTCACATCGACGTGTTGGCCACTCTCGAAGAGGCCGAACACGCTGGGCTCATCATGAGCCATCCGGTCGAGGACGAGGCCTACGTCTTTCGCCATGCCGTTGTCCGCGATGCGCTGTACGAACGAATCAGTGCCCCACGCGTGCGACGACGCCACGAAGCAGTCGCTGATGCCATCCTGTCGTCCGGCGGTGACCCGGTCGCCACGCGGTCGACCGAGATCTTGCGGCATCTCGAGCGCTCGAGCGGCGACCTCTCCACGAGCACCCGCCAGCCCGAACTCATTGTTGATCTCGCCCGCTCTGCCGCGATCGACGCCATGGCTCGACTCGATCTCGACGATGCTGTCCGATATCGCTCGCTGGCCGTCGATGCGTTGCAACGTCGTGGTGGCGAGTCGGAGACGCAGCTCGCTGAACTGGTCGAGGGGTTGCTCGCCCTCGGAACAGCCGAGACATCGGCAGGCATCATTCACGGCAGGGTGACCTTCGCCGAAGCCGCATCGACAGCCCGCTCGATCGGTCGCTGGGACCTCTTCAGCGAAGCGGCATCGGGTTACGGCGGACCGCTCAAGGAAAACCAGGCGATCGTCGATGTCTCCGAGCCAGCTTCGCTGGTCACCGAAGCGCTCGAGCACGAGCCTGCAGCGACGGCGATGCGCGCTCGACTGCTCACAGCGCTCGCCATCTGGCAGCGACAGCATGTGCCGTACCTCGAGCGGCGACGGCTGACCGACGAGGCCCTCCGGATCGCGCGATCACTTGACGACAAGCGCACGCTCGCAACGGTGTTGGCCGAGGTCCACCGGGCGCTCCACGGCCCGAAGGCCACCGAGGAAGCCCTTGCAGCGAGTGAAGAACTCGAGCAGCTAGCTGCCGAGCTTGGCGACGACATGGTTGCGCTGCAAGCACTCAACCTTCGCATGCACGTCGAGATCGAACTGGCGAGTCTCGACACCATCAGGGCGACTGCCGACCAGCTCACGCAACTCGCAGCACGCATCGGAACCATCGAGGGCACTCGTATCAATTTGTTGTGGCAAGCCACGCTTGCGGTTGCTCGTGGCGACGCCGACGAACATCGGCGATTGAGCGGCGAGCTCTCAGAGCTCCTGGCGGCCTACCCGCCTGAGGTGCGAGGAGCCATGCTCGGCACCTCATCGTTGATGCTTCGCTGGCTCCAAGGCGAATCACCGGCCCTCTACAAGCGGGCAGCACGCTTGGGCACGTCGTTGAGCATGGCGTTTCTCGCCGCCGATTCCGGAGACACTGCGGCTGCAGTTCGTCACCTGGCTGACGGCGATGATCCTCAGCAGGTGTTTCTCGATCAGAACTACATGTTCTTCCATGACCTGTTCGCGATGACGCGTACGACACGGAAATCCGGCGACCAAGCGCTTGCCGCTGAGTTGTATGAGTTGCTCGCTCCCTACAGCGGTCGAGGAGCACGAATGGGCCTCATCGCATTCCTGGGCGCCGTCGATCATCACCTTGGATCACTCGCCGCGGTCATCGGCAATGTCGACCTTGCCGTCGAGCACTTCAACGCCGCTGTTGCGCTGCAACGCAAGGCCAGGGTCGAGCCGTGGGTTGCGTTGTCGCTCGCTGAGCTCGCCGTTGTCCTTCGCACTTCGGGAGCTGGCGATCACACCGAGGCCGAGAGCCAGGCCAGAGCCATTGCCGAACAGTTCGGCTTGGGCCTCGTGATCGAGACGCTCGACGCGTAGTTCAGGTCAGCGGTGCCGGTCGAGGTGATCGATGATGTGAGGGAACACGTCGGTCGCCGCGTTGCGCCCGACGAGGCCGTCGAGGTGGGCGTAGTCGTCCAACACCAGCGCTTCGTGCAACGTCTCGCTGTTCGGGTGGGCCGCTCGGAGCCAGGCCAGCGTCTTGTGCAGCCCTTTTGGTTTGAAGATGTAGTTCTTCGAGCCCTGGATGAGCAGCAGCGGCACGTCGAGACGATCGACGTTGCGCAGGTAGACGTCCGCGCCTCGGTGATCGACCGCCCGCTTCTTGCGAGCCATGAGGGCCAAGTGTTTCAGCGTGGTGACGTCACCGGTGCCGAAGGCGAAAAGGAAGTTCTTGTGCGTCTGCGAGTTGAGCTGGTCGTGGGTGTGGGTGAGGCCGAACACCCCGTTGAGCCAGCGACACACGGGTTCCTGACACTTCTCGGGCGTGGGCACCAAGCCGGCGACGAGATCGACCAGTCGATCGAAAGATCGACGACCCGTGTTCGGGGTCAGCCCCTCGATGCCGAGCGCATTGAACACATCGACGATGCGAAACGTGTACTTCAGCTGGTTGAGCAGACCGGACTGCTGGTGGACGAAGAACTGCGAACACACAGCGCTTCGCACGCCTTGCACCCCATCGAGCAACGCCATCATGATCGTGACCGAACCAACGCAGTGCCCGACCACTTGTACTGACGGTGCGCCTGTTCGACGCATCACCTCGGCGATGCCGCGAGGCCAGTCGAGCTCAGCGATGTCGTCGATCGTGTGGTCCTGCTTGCACGACGGAAGCGCAATGCTCGACCGGTAGTCGAAGAGCCACACGTCGTAGCCCGCCTCGACCAGGGCTTCGGTGAGCGTGGTGTCGACGGTCGGTTCCGCCAGTGAACTGGCTCGCATGCCGAAGCCAGCGGCCACGAGCACGGGTCCTTTGGTCGCCGTCGGGCTTGCATAGTGCGTCAACATGAGTTCGGCATCGTCACCCACGCCGTCGAGGATCGAGCGGGGTCGGTCCTCCCCAACGGTTCGCTGCTGTGCAAGTACCGCAGCAGAGAGCCTGGCTTGATCAAGCGAGGGTCCAGCGAGATCATGCCAGCCGCTGTGAGGTGAGTACCAGGCGACGTCGGCATCAGGCAGCCGAGCAGGTCGAAGCAACGCATTGTGTTCGGGGATGAACCGATCGGGTTCAGCGAGCACACCGCCGTAGATGGGCAGCAGATCCCCCTTGAACGCTCTGGCGAAGCGGTACTTGGCTCGCCAACCCGCACTGGATCGAGGCCGGGTTGTGTGCATCGTGGCAAGCTGGCGAAGCAGATCTGGCACTGTGATCCGCAGAATGCCTCGGCCGACCACCTCACCAACGTGTCCTTGGCTCGACTCGCCAGCAGCGACGAGCGCCGACACTGTTGTGAAGAGCGTGGTGGTGTCACGCCAGCCGCGCAGCAACGAGCCGGTGCGGATCACCTTGTGACCTTCGAGCCGAAAGCGCTCGCCGTTCTCGGCGTGGAGGTCCATGCGATAGCTCATGTTCCACTCCTCTGCTCGGTCCAAGCGACGATCGAGGAGCTGAAACCGGCCATTGCTGACAGTCAGTGGGTGATCCGAGAGCGCCGGTGCATCGACGGTTCCCGACAGCGGCTGTACCGAGCCGGGATCGCGATCGAGTTGTTCGAGATCGTCGATCTCGATCGTCACCGTGAACGACAGCCCGGAGTGGCTGCGCTTGCCCGCTTTCGCCCCCTCCTCGAAGGTCTGGGCGCCTCGGGCGAAACCGCCGCTCATGCGTTCGGTGAAGGTGACACCGGGGGCATGCGAGCGCCGCGCCTCCTCTGGCTTGCCGCCACCTCGCAGTTCTTCGTTCCACGGTCGCTGTTCGACGTTCGGCGAGAGGTCCAGTGCCCAGCCTCGTTCAGCACAGATCGACTCGACTGCCCGCTCGGTCAACGCCGAGATCGTCAGAGACGGATTGGTGTCGACGGGCCGAGGCAGGATCGAACCGTCCAGGACGTGGAGGCCGTGATGCGTAGCGCTGCCTGAGACACCGGAGAAGAGCTCACCAGCGTCGTTGACCGCCCCGTTGGCGGCATCGTCGGCCATGACGCAGCCGCCGAGCGGATGGACAGACACGACCTCGCGCCCTGCGAGCTCTGACGACAAAGGCCCCGGAGCAAATTCAGCACCAATCGAACTGCTGACCCGATCGAGCATCTCGTTGCTACCACGGATGTTTTGGTCATCGACGGCCTGAGGCCACTGCACGATCGCTCGATCTCTTTCAAGCGCTATTCGACCATTGGCGGCGTCCTCACTCATCACGAGGTACGTCAACGTTCGATCTGCCGCTCTGCGCCACGAACTGAAGATCATCCGCAGCTTTCGAGCCGCTGAGGCATCGCTGCCGATCACCGCAGTCACCAAGAGCAGCAGCGGCATCACTCGTTTCAAGAGACCGGGAATCGCGCCCTCTTCGACCACCACTCCCGAACCGGCGGTTCCGTCCGGCGCATCGAGCGGGATGACGCCGGTGATCGTCGGACCTACCGGCTCGGCATCGCCCTTCTTGATCTGAAGCTTCGTCCAGCCGAGCCCGCGCACGTTCCTGTCGGCTCCATACCCGAAACCGAGTAGGTCACCGTTGCCGGTGAAACGCTCCCCCACGACCTTGGACGTCGTGAGACCAGCGTCGTTCGAACGCAACAGGATCTCGGTCGATCCAAGGGTCCCAGCGGCAAGGACCACGATCTGAGCCCGAACGCTGCCGGTCGTGCGCCCGAAGCGACGTCGGCCGCTGCCGACGGTGTCGTAGGTGACCTCCCACCGCAGATCCTCGGAATCGAGCGGCAGCACGGTCTGTACCGAGCGACTCGTGAAGATCTCCGCGCCGTGACGAACAGCATCAGGCAGGTAGTTCATGAGAACCGTGTTCTTCGCTCCCACGTTGCAACCAGACACGCAGTTGCCGCATCCATTACACAACGACAGCGTGACGCCCGCCGGGTTCGGTGCTGACGACCCATCGAAGGTGACGTTGATCGGCGCTCGCTGCAGCGGGGCGTCGAGTGCATCCGCCACCACGCCGAGGGTTTCGAGTTTCGGAAGTGGTGGCTCGCTCTCGGGGTATGAGTTGGCGCCGAGCCACTGCTCAGCCCTTGCCAGGTAGGGATCGAGTGCGCCAGGAATCCGCAAGGCAGCAGGCCAGCGGGCATCAGCGAGTACATCGGGCCGAGGCCGAAGTGCCACGTTTGCGTTGATCAGTGAGGTGCCACCCAGACCGCACCCCACCAGCACATTCGCTTCGTCGTCGAGACGAAGATCAAAGAGCGCTGTCTGGGACCCAAGATGTCGAGATCGCGTGAGAATCTGCAGCTCGCGCGCCCCCTGAGACAGCGTTTGTGGAAACTCACCGGGGTGGCGTTCGCGGCCACGCTCCAAAACACACACCGACCGGCCAGCTCGAGCGAAACGAGAGGCGGCGATCGCACCGCCGTACCCGGAGCCGATCACGACGACGTCGTAAGAGGACCTGAGTCGACCACCCGGCGAAGACAGCATCAGCCGAAACTAGCCTGAGCGCTAGCCGACGAACATGCCTCCCGCTGGGAAGATGATCTGCCCCGTGACATAGGAAGCGTCGCTACTGGCGAGGAAGGCGGCAGTGCTGGCAATCTCTTCTGGTTCGCCCAGACGACCCATCGGGGTGCGAGCGAGCATGCCCTGCTTGCCCTCGTCGGTCTCTGAAGTACGAGCGGTCATGGGCGTTTCGATGAAGCCGGGGCCGATGGCATTGACCCGTATGTCGTGCTCGGCCATCTCCAACGCAAAGGCCTTGGTCAGCATCCACACACCAGCCTTCGACACGCAATAGTCGACCGCTCCTGGCAGCGGCACCTTGGCTGCCGCTGAGGCGATGTTGATGATCGATCCCCCATTGCCGAGCTCGATCATCGCTCTCGCTGCGTGCTGATCAGCGAGCATCACGCCATTGAGGTTGACGTCGATCACTCGTTGCCAGTCATCCAACGACTGGTCGAGGAGGCTACGCGTTGCCTTCTCGTTGGATTCGCCGCTGACATAGCCGGCGTGGGCAAGGCCAGCTGCAGCCACGACGATGTCGAGTCGTCCGTACTTGTCGACCGCTGTCTGGAACATCGATGCGTTGTCGCTGACCGAGGCTGCGTCGAGCTCGACGGCGAGTGCGGTGCCGCCCGATCCTTCGATGTCGGCAGCGGCGGCAACGGCGAGTTCGAGGTTGATGTCACCGAGCACGACGTTGGCGCCTTCGGCGGCCAAACGAATGGCGCATGCTCGACCGATGCCGCTGGCTCCGCCGGTGATGACGGCGACTCTTCCCTCGAGACGAGCAACGCCCTCGAGACGAGCAGCGCCTTCTGAGCCGGAGCTCACTTCTTGGACTTTTTCTTGCCGTTCTTCTTACCGGTCCTCTTGGCTGGCTTGGCCTGCTTGGCGATCTTCTCGGCGCAGAGCCTGGCTTCGTGCAGGACGCGACCAGAATCGCGCTCCTCGGCGATGTAGCGACCGAGCAGGCCGCCGGTGACCGGGTCGAGGTCCTTGTTTTCGAACATGCGATCGAACACGTCGGGGCCGCCCGGCGCCCTACCCACGTTGAACACGTCGAACTTCTCGACGTCGCTCATGGACGAGCACGCCATCGCGAACTTCGCATCGGAGACCTTCGAGGCTGGCCAACGCACTTCGTAGCCCAGCTCGAGCATGCGCTTGGCGAAGGCTTTACCGTGCTCACCTTCGCGCATTGCCACGAACCGCAGCGCCTTCTCGACCTCGGGACTGTCGGTGACGTTGGCCCAGCCGAGAAGGAAGCGCTCGGCTTCGGTTTCGGCGACGGCAATCGTGTTCAACAGACCGAGGAAGCTCGGATCTACTTTTTTGGTGGCTGACTTCTTGGTCTTGGTCTTGGTGGTCCCCATCGAGCGAGTCTGGCAGACCGCAACTGCTTCGCCAGAATTGCGAATGCTCAGAATTCAGCTGGCGAGGTGGGCGAACTGGTTGCGGAGGTCACGCTTCAGGATCTTGTTCGACCCTGTTTTGGGGATCTCATCGACGAACTCGATCAGGCGGGGCAGCTTGTAACCAGCCAGCTTCTCTCTTGCGAAGGCGTCGACAGCGTCTCGATCGAGGCCGCTGCCTTCGTTGGCCACCACGATGGCCAGCACGGTCTCGCCCCAGTCCTCTGATTCGACCCCGATCACGGCGACCTCGTAGATGTCAGGGTGCTGTTCGAGCGCTGACTCGAGCTCGGCGGGATAGATGTTCATGCCGCCCGAGATGATCATGTCGCTCTTGCGATCGCAGATGAAGAGGAAACCCTCGTCGTCTCGGAAGGCGATGTCGCCGACGGTGTGCCAGCCGTCGCGATCGTCGGCGGCGTACTTCTCCTCCGCCTTGTAGTAGGTGTCGAACACCGAGGTCGCCCTGACGTACAGCTCGCCGGGCTCACCCACTTCGGTCACTTCGCTGCCGTCAGCATCGAAGAGGCAGACCTCGACCAGCGGCGCTGGCTTGCCGCACGAGTTCGGCTTCCGCAGCTGATCCTCCGGGGCGAGGATGCAATTGACCCCCATCTCGGTCGAGCCATAGATCTCCCACAGCGACTCGGGTGGGAAGTCCTGGACGTAGGCCTCCTTGAGAGCGAAAGGCCAGGGAGCGGCGTTGGCGACCATGATGCGCATGCTCGACGTGTCGTACTTGGCCTTCACCTCGGCATCGAGGTTCACCACCATGCGAATGGGTGTTGGCGCTGAGAAGGTCGAGCTGCACGAGTACTTGTCAATGAGTCGGAGCCAATCCTCGGCGTTGAACTTGTGCTGCACCACCACGGTGTTGCCCAAGCGGTGCGCTGTGGCGGCAAAGCCTCCGGGGCCAGAGTGATAGAGGGGGCCGCAGGTGACGTAGACATCGCCAGGCCCGTACTGCATGAGCTTCAGCATGGCCAGCCCCTGGTCTGGGGAAGAAGCCTCGTATCGCACGGCGCCTTTCGGGTTGCCCGTTGTTCCCGACGTGTAGATCATCGTGCCGGAGGTGGACTGATCTCGCTGTGGAGATTCGTCTGAGCCAAGGAACTCGGCCTCGGTCATCTGACCCGAGCCGGGGTGGGGATCGCCACCGAAGATGGCCACAGCTCGAACCTTTTCGAGACGATCGGTGAGCCGATGCAGAGTCTCGGCGTAGGCAGCGTCGGCCCAGATGACTTCGGCATCGCTGTTGTTGATCACGTAGGTCGACTCGTCATCGGTGAGCCGGTAGTTGAGCGGCACCGAGATGACCCCGGCCTTGCGAGCAGCGTGGGTGCAGGCGAGCACCTCGATCGAGTTCTGGCCCAACCACATGACCTTGCTGCCCGGTTCGACGTCGAGTGTGAGGAACCCGTTCGCGATGCGGTTGGTGTAGGCATCGAGCTCAGCGAAGGTGAGCTGACGTGGCTCCTCACCAGGGCGATCGTCGATGACGGCGATCTTGTCTGGGTTGGCAGCAGCGTGCGCGGTGATCAGGTCAACAGGTGTGACATCGGTCATGGTGCCGAGTCTGGCGCGTTCTTGTTCGGTGAGCCAGACGAGGCTGGATACCTAGTCCTCGAAACCGACGAAGGATGCGATCTCGTCGTTCTCCACACGGGTGGAGACCACATGGTTGGCCACGAATTCGTCGTCAGGCCAACCCATGGCGACACAGGTCATGATCACTTCGTCTTCGGGGATGTTGCCGTGCTCGCGTACGACGCTGGACTGCATGATGCCCTGGCCGTTGATGACGCAGCCGAGGCCCTTCGATGTGGCGGCGAGCACCAGGCCGTAGCTTGCGGCACCGCAGTCGAAGTGGGCGACGGTGTCGTCGGCGAGTGCAGCATCGAGGGTGATCACCACCGAGACCGGCGCATCGAACTGGCGGAATCCGCGCATCACCCAATCTTGGCGACGCTCTTTGTCGTCACGCTCGATGCCCATGGCTTCGAAGAGCTGAATGGCGATGCCGACCTGGCGATTTCGGTGTTCGTTCTGGTAGCCGTGGTCACTCATCTTGATCTCGCGGTCGACCTTGGCGCCGGCGAGCATGCGCTCGGTGTTGCCCTCACGGATGAGTTCGAGTGGGGCTCCCGTGATCACGTGGAAGTTCCATGGCTGGGTGTTCATCGACGACGGGGCTCGCTTGGCAACACTGATGATCTCGTTCATCAACTCGAGCGAGACGGGTTCGGACGTGTAGCCGCGGGTGCTACGTCGTGAGGCAACAAGTGTTTCGAAGTCCATGGCGATTTCTCCAGATCGTGAAGCCGCAGACCGTACTCACCCCCGTCTTCTTCGTCATATTGGTAGGGCAGGACCACCGTGAAGCGGAGCAGTTCAGTTCAGATCAGTTCAAGGCCTGGACCTCTGAGACGCAGGGCGAGAGGCGGGGCCACCACCCGGCGACGACGTCGACCACCGAACGGTGCGACGCTGCTTCCGCGATGAGTTCACCCGATGCGGCGAGTTCATCAGCGAGCGCGACCGTGGTCGGGAGTGCTGCGGTCCATCGAGGAAGCGACGTTCGCCAGAACGAGCTGAGGTGTGTCGGCAGCAGGATCGAGAAGACAGCCCATTCATCGACAGGACGTCGCGACACCACCGGCCAGTTGCTCGCAATGTGTTCGTTGATGTCGGCGATTGCATCGAGCCCGGTGAAGAGCGGGTCAGGGGCGAGGACCTTCACCTCGTCGACCGAGCTCATGCGAATGGCACCAATGCACTGCAGACACGGTTCGAGGGTGGTGTGGAGGATCAGATGATCGTCCGCGTGCGTCTGGAAGCCGAGCTCGGCCAGGGCGTTCATCTCGGCATGAGCGAGGGAGGTACCGCAGAGCACGTCGTCGCCAGGGTCGGACTCCAAGATCCGATTTCGGCCCGTTGCGATCACCGCACCCGATTGGTCGGTGACCACGGCCCCGATCCCGAAACTGCCCGCACACGTCGACTCCCACGCAAGGTGCATGGCCTGCTGCAACGGTGGGCCCAAGGCTTCCCACGATCGCTGAACGTCGTCGTCACTCATGATTCGACACTAGCAACACCCCTCCTCGCTTTCCGGTGCAAGATGGCGACATGCAGCTGACGACGACCACCGATGCCGAGGCAGCGTGGGACGCTCTCGTGCGCGGTTTCATCGGCGACCCCGCCGTGTGCAACTGGGCCCTGTCAGCCATCAGCGGCAACCGAAGCCTTGACGGTGATGCCGGGTTCCGGTATTGGTTGGTCGAGCGTGACGGAGCGGTTTCATCCTTCGCGATCTTGTCGCCAGGCAGTTGGCGGCTCGACGTGACGCCCATGACCGACAGCTTGCGATGAGCGTGCGAACACCATTGGTGTTTGGAACTCAGCGCCTCGCTCACGTCTACACCCCGCCCGAACAGCGGGGGGCACGGCATTGCCGCAACACTGGTCGCCCACCTTGCGAGCGAGACCATGGCCGCCGGCGATCGCTGCATGTTGCACACCCAGCTCTCGAACCCGTCGTCGAACCGCGTCTATCGACGGCTCGGCTTCGAAGCGATCTCGGAGTCGACCTTCTACCAGTTCCTCGCCTGACCCAGAACAGGCGAGGTCAGGTGAGGGTGTTCTCGATCGAGAGGCCGACGGCGTCGGCGAGTTGGAAGGCCAGGGCCGGCAGCTGGTGCTCGGCGACGAGGAAGCCTTCGAGGCCACTGAGGCCCTTCAGACCATCGAGTTCAGCTTCGCGAAGATCGACGCGTTCGGCTCGGGTTTGGTCGAGGTTGAAGGCGTTGA
>Ga0114952_1001247_pt1 | contig 21990 bp, 11 predicted proteins | sample SidtaG_2_FD_87303 | JGI IMG/M metagenome (GOLD analysis project Ga0114952, IMG submission 87303) | Marine algal microbial communities from Sidmouth, United Kingdom - Sidmouth_Asex2 metaG | ecosystem: Host-associated > Algae > Red algae > Unclassified | place: Sidmouth, United Kingdom | collected...
CGTCGAACTCGTCGACGAGGGTCGGGTCGTTGATCCGCTTGATGCCGCGACCGACGACCGTGCCGTCGGCACGAACGTTGTGACCGAACACCTCCATCACCGTGATCTCGCCCGAGCGATCATCGGCGTCCTCGAAGCCGATCAACCAGAGCGCGGCGAGGTTGTCCGGACCCAGCCGAGCCCGGGCGCGCATCTCGAGATAGCAATACCGGGGGAGGAACAACCGTGCCGGTGGGATCTCCTCGCGAACGACGAGACCTTCCTGAAAACGATGTTGACCGATCGCGCTACCGGTGGGGCCGGAGAAGTGCCCCGTCTGCAGGTTCGAGACCTTGACGGTGCCGTTGAATTCCGGGCACCACGGCGGTTGGTCCTCGGCCACGTAGAGCCGAAGGACGCCGTCTCGAAGGCGGTAGCTCGGTCTCGCGCTCTCGCGATCGGACCAGTGCGGCAGATAGAACGGGCACCACCGCTCGGTGCTCAGCGTCGTGCCGCCGAAGTTCTCGTCAAAGGTCCGTCGAGCCTCGCCGGTCGCGATTGCCCGCTTCATCGATGTCGACACGATACTCGCTCCTCCCGCTCCCATTCGATCCGCAGCGATCGCACCCCCCCTTCGAGATTCTCGATGCGGACCGCCGAGCCGGCGATCCGGCCGGCCCGTCAGGGCCCCGGACCGCTCCGGAGCATCACCCTATCGTGGACGGTGGCCGACGCACCACCTGGCGACGCGGCGGCCGAGGGGCGGTGCCGCTCAAACCTTGCGTCCGGCCACCGGGTGCTCGATCCGCTCGATGTCGACGGAGATGTGCCGCCGGCGGGTCAGCCGCGGCGATCGCTCTCGCGGCCGGCCCGCCAGCGGGTCCGATCGGCGTTCATTTGCCGAAAAATCCCGCCGGTGGGACGCGAAACACGTCATCTTGAACGCCGACGTCGGGGCCCAAGACGGCACGGATCACCTCTGCCATAGAATACGACTCGACTTCGGCGATCTCGTCTTCGGTAAGGCGATTTCGGTAGTAGTATCGATCACCGTCGCGTGATCGCCGAAACTGATTTTCAACCATGGCCAGACCGGTCTGGCCGAGAATGCTGTTCGGCTGTCGCGGCTCCATCAACACGCCGCTGAGGAGCGGGATGTGCTTGACCTTGGCCTTGACACCGAGCAGCGAATTGTCGAGCTGATCCTCGATCAAACGGGCTCGATCGCGATCCCTCGTGACGAGCTCGAAACACGCCACCGGATCGCTGACATCGTCACGATGCAGTAGCCGATACGGGCACCCTCGACGCCCGTAGATGCGTCGCTCCCTGCCACGAACGAATCGCCAGCGCGCCTGGTAGTAGTTCGCGGCGCCGAGTTGCTGGTTACGGAAGGCGCTGCTCGCGACCAAGTCGAAGCCGTAGTTCGCGGGAATGTTGCGTTGCGAGTCGATAACGGCCAGATCGTTGGCTTCGTGAGCGAAGTAGGCCATGCCGCGTACCTGCTGCGCGACCGGATCCTCGGCCAGCACCCACGGTACGTCGGGATCGCTTGGATCCCCCATCGGCGTCGGTATGCCCGAGAGTGCCAGATAGAATGCCGCGCTCGCCGTCGGCGTCGGAAACAGGCTGCCGATGAAAGGGAAGTACCCTGGTGGGGGATTCGGTTGTCCGGGCAGCTCGACCTGCAAGCGCTCGTCGACGGTGCCATCGGGCCGCGCGATGGGGCTGAGCTCTCCCGGAGTGCTGTGCAGAGACAGAGGGCCCAGGATCGTCTCTATCGACCCTTGAGGGTGCACCAGAGGCTTGTAGCCGCGGTAGCGGGGCAGAGATCGGCCGGTCATCGCGGGAATGAAGTCATCGAAGACCACGTGCTGATAGACCGCGACGGTCCACCGGCGAGCGCATTCGAACAGGATCTCGTCACCCTGCGCGGACATCGGGTCCGCCTCGGGATGGCGATCTCGGCACAGCTCGGCCTGAAGATTGTGAAATCGCAGCCACAGCACGTGCACGGTTGCCGTTCCGACGGTGCTGAGGTTGCGCTCATCGGCATAGGAGGGGGTAAAAGCCTCCTGTCCGTCGAGTGACGCGGCGTCGCGCAGTCCGGTATCGGCGAAGCTCGGCGGAAAACCGGCGATGGTCAACGGCGGGATGGGACCGACACGAGGTGAAGTCAGGCCCGTCAGCGACAACTTACCTCCCTGATGCGCGCGTAACCGGTCGAGAAACTCCGAGCTGCGACCGTAGAAGGTGTCTCCATCCAAGTAGGCGGTCGCGGCATTCGCGAATCGCAGACGAGGCTTGTTCCAGCGCTCGACGAGCGTAGGCTCGGGGCTCGTGACGATGATCGCGCGAGACAGCGGACCTTCGGGCACGCCGCGTGGCGTGTAGACAGGCGAGACGTTGAACAGATCGAACGGCTCGAGTACGGGCACCCCGCTCAGCACGGTCGGGTTGGATGGATCGGACTGGTTGGCGAAGCCGTGGCGTCGACGCCTCGGGGTGACGGTCGGCTCCAGCAGCTGGAGATCGTGGGCGACGATTTGCGAGAATCGAATCCATAGCGTGGTCAGCCCCGCCTGATTCAGCTCAGGTTCCGCGCCGGGCGGTGCCAGCGGCGACTCGATATCGTGCAGCGCGTTGGACAGAACGCGCGCGTTGTACTTGCTCTTGGCACCGAACCCTTCGATTCGGTTCGTGACGATGGTGAACTCGCATTCCGGCGAATGACCCGGCGGCCCACAGGTTCCCGCAGGCGCATCGGCGGTCGGTACATACGGATAGGGATTGGGCTCGCCAGGTTGCCGAGCCTCCTCGCGCATGAAGTAGAGCACTTCGTTCTCTCCCCGAGCGTAGTGCTGCCCGGCGAGGTAGAGCAGCGGCGTGTCCTCGGCACCGAGGGCGGGGAAATAAAGATTGTTGCAGCGACCGTCCAATGGTCGAGACGCATTCGAATCGCAGCGTGATTCGGCGCTCGCGTCGACGGTGTGAAAGATCAGGCAAGAGATCAGAAGCAGTTTCTTCATCGTAGCCTCCGCCACCGTCACTGCCGCAATGGCCGCACCGTTCAGAGTACGCAACGTTGGCCCCGCAGACACCCGACTCCCACATGATTGCGTAACCGTAAGGTGGCGTGGAGGGACACGCGTTCCCCTGTGCGGGTCCGTCCTCTCGTGAAGATTCCGCGATCGCCGCTCGACGCTCGGTGAGAGGTCCCTTTCGCGCACCTTCGGTGCATACCCCATCACCGCCTCGGGGCGTCGAGGCCGACAGCCGCGGGCGAAAGACGTGACGCCGGCGCCGGCCACCGGTACGCCGATGCACGCTCGCGCCGTTCGCCTGCAGAGGATCGCGGAACGCCCTCGAACGAGAACCGGGAGCTGAGGGGTGCAGTCCCCTCCCGACGGCTTCGAAACGACAGGGTGGCCGCTCGCCCGTTCACGTTGTCGACGGTTCGTCCGATAACCCCTCGAACGCGGTGCATACACGCGCCGGCCCGATCGGATCAGAACCGGTGAACCCGCTTCGAGACCAACGCGAGGAAGAACGACGCCGTCTGCCGATGGCGGAGCGACTAGAGCCGCGCCTGCTCTACTCGGCCGATGCGCTCGGGGCGCTGCTGCCGCTGTTGGACGAATCGGAGCCGGACGACGAGCTTCGTCTGAGCACCGAGTCGCTGCTCGCGCACGCCCGCGTGGACGGACACACGCCGAGAGAGGCGAGCGAAGGCTCGCCCGGGGCTGACGGCACGCTTGACGACCTCGGTGCGCACCGCTCGAGTGGCTCCGGTGAGCTCGGCGCCGATCACGTGGTGTTCGTCGACGCCTCCGTGCCGGACGCCGCCGCCCTGACGACAGCTCTGTCCGCAAGCGGCGCGACCGTGGTGACGGTAGGCCACGACGAGGATGGTCTGCTCGTCATCTCGCGCACGCTCGCGGCGCGCGACGGGCTCGCCGCGGTGCACCTCGTCTCGCACGGCGAGCCGGGCGCCATCGCACTCGGCAAGACCGCCCTCGATACCGTTTCACTCACCGCCAACGGCGAGGGTGTCTCGCGCTGGGGAGCGGCACTTCGCGAGGGCGGAGACCTGCTCCTGTACGGCTGTGAGGCGGGCGCGGGGGAGCGCGGAGCACAGCTCGTGGGTACGTTGACCGAGCTCACCGGCGCGGATGTGGCCGCGAGTACCGATGTGACCGGTCACGCGGCCCTCGGCGGCGACTGGACGCTCGAGCGGCGCAGCGGCACGATCGGGACGGACACCCTCGAGCACGCTTTCGCCGCAGCCGACTGGCGGCACCTGCTCGACACGATCACGATCACGTTCGAGGACGACGGCGTGAACGTGCCCGTCGGCACGACGATCGCCGATCTCAAGGCCCTGCAGGATGGTGGGCAGGGCATCACGCTGCGCGAAGCCGTGCAGGCCGCCGAGTTCAGCCCCGGTGCGGACACGATCGTGCTGGGTTCGGGCACATGGAGGCTCGGTCTCTCCGGGGACGGAGACGACGTGAGCGCGAGCGGAGACCTCGACGTGCACGACGAGCTGACGCTGCGGGGCGCCGGCAGCGGCGTCACGGCGATCGTGATGGAGGCAGCCGACAAAGATCGGCTCATCGAGATCCACGCCGGGTGGTCTCTGACGCTCGACGGTGTGACGCTGAGCGGTGGCGACGCGAACGATGGCGGCGCCATGCGGGTGAGCGCCGGCGCTGCGCTGCACGCACACGATGTCGTCATCGACGGCAATTCGGCCGATGACGACGGCGGCGGCATATACGCCGAAGGAGAGCTCGAGCTCAACGACGTCATCGTGTCGAACAACACGGTCGGGGACAGCGGTGGCGGCATCTTCGGCACCGCCGCCAGCGATCTCACACTTGACGGCGTCCGTGTCGTCAACAACGCCGCGATGCTCGGCGGGGGGGGAGGTATCGAGGTCGACGGAAGCCTCGCGGCGACGGATCTGGAGATGCGCCTCAACACGGCGATGAGGACCGGCGGCGCGTTGCACGTCACCGGTGGCGCGACGATCGATGGCGGCCTCTTCGCCGATAACGTCGCCTCCACCGGTAAGGGTGGCGCCATCGGTATCGACGGAACGCTCGTTCTCTCCGACGCGCAGTTCTCGGACAACGTCGCCTTGGAGAGCGGCGGCGCGATCTCGCTCGGCGGCAACGCCGCGCTCGAGCGGGTGACCTTCGAAGACAACACAGCCGGTGAATCCGGTGGTGGTCTCGCGCAGGAGAACAGCGACAAGGTCCTCACTTTGAAGAGCGTCACGTTCTCCGGCAACGATGCGAAGAAGGGTGGTGGTCTCTACGTTCGTGGGGAAGCCGAGATCGTCAACGCGACGTTCGTCGGCGAAGAGGAGAAGAAGGACGGAAGGGACGATTGGGACAATAAGGACGAAGAGAAAGGCGGCGAGAAAGGCGGCGAGGAAGGCGGCGAGGAAGGCGGCGCGATCTACGCGGAGGAGTTGTCCGAAGTCCGCGTGCGCAATAGCGTGTTCCAGAACAACGAGACGGGAGAAGGCGACAACAGCGTCAAGGGCGAGATCGTCTCCACGGGCTTCAACGTCTTCTCGCACACGCCTGGCACTGGCTACGCCGGAGCCGCCAGCGACCTGACTGGAATCGACGCGCGGCTGCAACCGCTGGCCTACAACGGCGGCCTAGTGCGAACGCACGCGCCGAGTGCCGACAGCCCACTGATCAACGCCGGGAGCATCACGGCGACCACGGTCGATGCCACGGGGCAGGTGCGCGACGCCGTGCCCGATATCGGCGCCTACGAGTCGCGCACGGCCGCGGACGTCATCTGGCTCATCGACGAGAACGGGAAGCTGTTGCGCGCGCCGAGCGATCTCTCGCATGTGCAGGTCCTGCGCGACGATCTCGACCGGGCCGGGAATATCGTCGTTGATCTCGACGGCGAGCGGCTCTACTGGGCCGAGGAGGGCGGCATGCGCTTCGTCGTCGCCGATCTCGACGGCCACGAGCTCCGCAGCGCCACCATGCGCTTCGATCCGATGAGCGCGTTCGCGATCGACACCGTGAACGACCACGTGGTGGTGGCCGAAGGCGGCGCCACACCGCGCATTTACCGCGTTTCGCTCGTCGATCTCGGAGAGATGAAGAACGTGGTCACCACGAACATCTTCGACCCGCGCGCGATCGAAATTCGCGGCAGTGGCGGGGTGGGCGATCCGGTGCGTGCCTATTGGGCGGAGCAGGGTGGCGAGGGCGTCACACGGGCGATACGTTCGGCCGCGGCCGACACGGGAGCGGGCATCGAGACCCACGTGGACGGCGCCAGTGGTGTCAGCGACTTCGATGATGGCGACTTCATCGACCTCGCCGTCAGCGCGGACGCCGACGACTTCTTCTGGACCGATGCGAGCAAGGGCCGCATCGTCGGTTTTTCGTCATCCGACAGCGAAGCGGTCTATCGCGACCTTTCCACCCTTTCCGGTATCGAGCCGGGTTCGATCGCGTTGCTCGACGCACAGGAACGGGTGATCTACTCGTCCACGACCAGCTTCACGGAAAGGGTGAGCGTGGTAGACGAGGATCTGTCGGGCGACCTCGACTTGCCACGCCTCGACGACAAGATCTTGAGTCTCGATACCGCGCGAACCGTGGTCGGCGGCAAACCCGTCGAGGCGGAGGCCACCGCCGATCAAACCGCCCACGAGGGCGATAGCGACGTGGTCTCGACGCTGTCCGCGAGCGCCGACGGGGCCGCCGCTGCAGCGCTCGTCTGGGAAGTCGTCAGGGCGCCGGCCTTCGGGCGCTTCGAGATCGCCGGCGACGAGGTGACGGCGTTCACGCAGGACGACGTCGACTTCGGGCGAGTGTTCTACCGGCACTTCGGCTCGGAGGACCACGCCGACTCGGTGGAACTCGAGGTCTTCGGCGTGACCGGTCGCTCGGAGACGGTGACGCTGGCCATCGACATCGAGCCGGTCAACGACGCTCCGACGGCGATCTCGCTCGACGCGACCATCGTCGCCGAGAACGCCCCGGGCGTGCTGGTCGGTCATCTGACCACGACCGATTCCGATGCGGACGATACCGCCACCTACACCGTGATCGGCGACGAGCGCTTCGCCGTCGAGGGCGATCGGCTGCGCCTCGCCGCCACCACCGCGCTCGACTTCGAGTCGCTGCCCGACGGTTCGATCGAGGTCGAGATCGAGACGCGCGATCGCGATGGGGCGACGCTTCGCGAGACCTTCGCGATCGCGGTGACCGACGCCAACGACGCCCCCCATCTCGTCGGCTCGCTCCTGCCACAGCGCGCGAGCACCGGACAGCCGTTCGTTCTGCCGCTGGACACCGCCCTCTGGAGAGATCCGGACATCGACGACGTGCTGACCCTCGCCGTTCGCGAGCCGGGCGGTGGGGCGCTGCCGACGTGGCTGACTTTCGATGCGAGGACGAACGGGCTGAGCGGCATCCCGCCGGCAGGGGCGCTCGGGGTGCTGCAACTGGAAGCGACGGTCAGCGACCAGGGCGGGCTGTCGGGTACGCCGCTCGCCCTATCTATCGACATCGTCGACGGGAACAGCGCGCCGACGGCGATCGCTCTGGAGGCGGCGACGGTGGCGGAGAACGCGCCCGGGGCGACGATCGGGCGGCTGACGGCGAGCGATCCGGACGGAGGGGACTCGGCGAGCTTCGCCGTGTCGGACCCGCGCTTCGCGATCGACGGGGAGGAGCTGAGGCTGGCGAGCGGTCGGTCGCTCGATTTCGAGACGACGCCGCGCCTCGATGTGCAGATCGTCGCCACCGACTCGGGCGGGGCGAATCGGCGCGAGACGTTCACGATCGATGTCACCGATGTCAACGAGACGCCGACAGGGATCGCGCTCGAGGCGAGCGTGGTCGCCGAGAACGACCCCGGGGCGATGATCGGCCGGCTGAGCTCCACCGATCCGGATGCGAACGACCCCCCCGAGGCGGCCACCTACGCGGTGATCGGCGACGAACGCTTCGCCGTCGAGGGCGATCGGCTGCGCCTCGCCGCCACCACCGCGCTCGACTTCGAGTCGCTGCCCGGCGGCTCGATCGAGGTCGAGATCGAGACGCGAGATCGGGACGGGGCGACGCTTCGCGAGACCTTCGCGATCGACGTCGCCGATGTCAACGAGGCACCGACGGGGATCGCGCTCGAGGCGAGAGTGGTCGCCGAGAACGACCCTGGGGCGACGATCGGGCGGCTGAGCGTCACGGATCCGGACGCAGGCGACGCGGTTCGTTTCACGGTCGACGATCCACGCTTCGTGACGAACGGCGACCGGCTCGGGCTCGTGAGCGGCGCGTCGCTCGATTTCGAGAGCACCCCGTCCATCGAGCTCGCGCTCGTCGCTGTCGATTCGGGTGGCAAGGAGCATCGCGAAACGGTCGAGCTCGACGTGCTCGATGTCAACGATGCGCCCGTCGTGACGGTGACGCCCCCGAGCGTGACGCTGGGCAAGGGCGAGTCCTATGCGTTGTCCGCCGATGCCTTCTCCGACCAGGACGGGGATCCGCTGACGTTCGGTGTGCGCTCGTTGCCGGAGTGGATCGATTTCGACGCCGCGACGCTCACCTTCGAGGCAACCGGCAGCGGTCGATTCGACGGCACGCCGGAGAGCGCAGATCTCGGTGTGAGCGACGGCCGTGACGGCACGGCAACGCTCGAGGTGACGTTCACCTACCGGCCCGAGGCGATGTCGTCGCCTCCTCTCGTCCGCCCCGACACCTTCACGCTGCGAGAAGGCAACACTCTCATCGTGACGGGATCCGACTCGCTGCTCGTCAACGATCGTGTCGACGCGACTCGCGGGTCTCTGACCGCGCTGCTCGTCGAAGGGCCTGCCCACGGCGAGCTGACGCTCTCGGGTGACGGAAGCTTCCGCTACGAGCACGATGGCGGCGAAAGCCGCACCGACGCCTTCGACTACCGTGTGAGCGACGCGAGCGGTGCACTGTCCGCGCCGGTGAGCGTCACTCTCGTCGTCGAACCGGTCAACGACCCGCCGCTGACGGTGCGCGACATCGGCGAGCAACGGGCGCGCGAAGGCGAGCCGTTCGTGCTGGCGATCGATACTTCGGTATGGATCGACCCGGACGAGGGAGACGCGCTGTCGATTCGCGTCACGCTTGCCGACGGAAGAGCGTTGCCGCGCTGGCTCGTGCACGATGTCGAGCGCGGCGAGCTTCGCGGAACGCCAGGCGTGGACGACACGGGCATGCTGGCGCTGCGCATCGTCGCCCGCGACGCCAGCGGCGCCGAGGCGGCACCGGTAGAACTCGCACTCGCGGTCGAGAACGTCAACGCCCCGCCAGGTGTCGTCACCTTGGCGAGCGAGGGCGTGAACGAGAACCGGCCGGGCGCGTTCGTCGGCGAGCTCTCCGCGATCGACCCGGACCCCGACGACACGGTCCGGTTCGCGACCGCTGACGCGCGGTTCGCGATCGAAGGTTCGCGGCTGTCGCTTCGCCCGGAGGTCGCGCTCGACTTCGAGGCCGGTGAGCTCGTCATGTTGGAGGTGCGCGCCACCGACACGGGCGGAGCGAGCGTGGTGGACGAGGTCAGCGTGCGGGTGCTCGACGGCAACGACGCCCCGGCGTCGGGCACGACCGCTTTGCCGGCGGCGGTCGAAGGCGTCACGCGCTACGTGGTGCCGGACGGGGCGTTCGTCGACGCGGACGACGACCCGCTCGCCTACCGCGCGACGCGGACCGACGGAGGACCGCTACCCGAGTGGCTGACGTTCGATCCGATCACGCGAACCTTCGCCATCGAGCCGCTCGCGAAGGAGACCAGCGAGGAGCCCACCGACGAGCTCGCCGTCGAAGTGCGACTCCTCGTCGACGATGGGCGCGGGGGCACGGCGGCGTCCGAGCTGAGCTTCCGTCGGGCACCGCTGCTCGGCGGCGCCGAACCGAAAGCTCCGTCGCCGGGTCCCGCCCTCGGTCCGTTCATCGAGCTCGAGATGCCGGTACCGGTGCCGGTCACGACGCTCGAACGGGCTGGGGCGAGCGGACCCGAGACCGAATCTCGACCGGCAGAAACACCCCCGGAGACACGGGTGAGCGAAGTGGACGAGCCCTCCCTCGCGACGCCTTCGATCGTCGACGATCTGGTGATCGGCATGAACGACATCGATCTTCGGGGACTGCTGCGTAGCGCCGCTCGCGAGATCGGTGAGCTCGAGCTGAGGAAGGTTCCGATGACCGTCGAATCGAGCGTCCTGACCGGCCTCGCGCGCTTCCTCCCGACGGACATCGACACGATCGATCTTTCCGAGCTGCTCGGCGACAGCGACCTGAACACCTCCCTCCGGTCCACCGCTCTCGCGGCCGCCTTGGATTCCGAACGAGGTGCGGTCGACGATCAGGCGGCGCTGACGCACATGCTCGTCGGCGGCTCCGCAGGGCTGTCCACCGGACTCTCGGTCGGCTATTTGATCTGGCTGATCCGGGGCGGCACGCTGATGGGAAGCGTGCTGTCCTCGTTGCCCGCGTGGCGCTTCGTCGATCCGCTGCCGGTACTCGGCACGCTCACCGATGAGGTCGATGGCGAAGGAGACGACGTGTCGCTGCAGACCCTCGTCTCGGACAAGGGAGCGGGGCGATAAGCTCCGGCCACCGCACCGCTTCGGTATCGCTCGGCCTCGTCCCCATGCTACTCGGCGCAAGCGCCTTCCCTGCGCCGCGCGACGACACGCCGATCGCCGCGCGACGAGGTGGCCCTCCATCACCGCGAGCGCCTCGAGCTCCAGGGCGGAGAGCACGCCGCGCGGCGTGAAGGTGAGCCGCTCGATCTCCGCCGGGTGGACCACCGAGCCCGCTCCGAGGCGCTCGGGCACGTTCGCGCGCTCCGCCCTTCGATTCTCGGCCGCGTGGTCGAGTCGAGCTACCTGCCGCACCACTACACCTACGCGAGCGACGGCAGCGCTTCCACCGTCTCCATCGAGAGCTCGGCGGCCGCTGCCGGCCCGTACGCTCCGCACTTCGAGAGCGCGCCGAGCGATATCTTCGCCGTGATCAGCGTAGACGCGGAGGTTCACACCGCCAGGGTGCATCGCGGGAGCTACCACGGCACGAGCGACCGGGGACTGTTCCGGAACGCTCGTACATTCCGTTACAGAACCATCCAAAGAGCTTGCCCAGAATCGAGTCTCCGGTTGAGACTGCGAGAGGTAATTACCCATGAAAGGTCCTTTGTGTTCCAGAATGCTGGCCGCCCGGCTGTTCGCCGCGCTACTCGTCGTGAACGGCGCCGGCTGTGCGTTGGACTTTCCCGAGGGCGAAGACGTGCACGAGCCCCCGCCCGTCACCGACACGGTCGGGCGGCATGCCGACCCCGAACGGAGCGCCGGTGCGGGCGACGGCGGCGACGCTAGCGGCATCGCGGCGTCCCGCTCGGAAGTTCGATGGCGCTCATGTCCGACCGAGCGTGCGCCGACGCTCGAGTGCGCGACCCTCACCGTACCACTGGCGCACGACGACCCCGACGAGGATCGCGAACTCGACATCGATCTCGCGCGTCTACCGGCAACGGCCGCCGGAGCGGCGCGCCCGCTCGTGCTGGGCCCCGCGGACCCGGGCGCTCGCGGCACGGTCCTCGTCGAGTCGCTGGCCGGGCTCGGTACCGTGCCCGATGCGCTGCGCGAGCGCTTCGATCTCGTCGGCTTCGACCGGCGCGGAACCGGCACGGACACGCGGCTCGACTGCGAGGATCTCGGCTACTTGGACACGGCAGAGATGCTCGACGATCGCGAGTCGATCGAACGTTTCGTGCATGAAAGCGCGGCGGCGGCCGCACGCTGTGCCGAGCGTCACGATGGTATCGTCGGACACCTCGGCTCGAACGCGACCGTGCACGACATGGACGTCATCCGCGAGGCGCTCGGTGTCGAGCGACTCGACTTTCTCGGTTACTCCTACGGCGCGCGCCTCGGCGCGCTCTATCTCGAGCGCTTCCCCGAGCGTGCCGGGCGCGTCGTGCTCGACGCGAGCGTCGCGCCGAGCGGTGGAGCGGAGCGGCTCGCGCTCGACCAGGCAAGCGGCCTCGAGCGGGCCCTCGACGCGCTGCTGGTCGACTGCGGCACGCGTCTGTCCGGCTGCGAGCCCGTCGCTCTCGGGGCGGCGCTCGAGCGCCGCGCCGACGAGCTGCTCGCTCTCGGCGCACACGACGAGGTGGTGCTTCTCGCCAGCTGGCTGTCGTTCGCGCTGCTCGAGCCGACGATCGGCGAGCTCGCGATCGCGCCGCTGCTCGACTACGTCGAGAGCGGCGATGTAGGCGTCCTGATCGAGTTCGGGGCGCTGCTCGAGACGCTCGGCATCGACCCCGAAGCCTCACTCGCCGACGGCAGCGCGACTGCCGCTCGTGCGGTGCTCTGCGCCGACGACCCGGCACGCCCCGACGCCGACGCGCTGCTCGAGCTGCTCTCGCGCCTCGATGCGCGTCGGATCTGTTCGCCGAGATCCTCCTGCCGATGGCCGGCAAGTGCGTCGGCTGGCCGGTGGCACGCGATCCGCTCGAGGAGGTCACGACGCGAACGGCGCCGCCTTCGCTCGTGATCGGCAGCACGAGAGATCCGTTGGTGCCCCTCGAATCGGTGCGGGCGGTGGCGGATGCGATCGGTGGTGTGCTGTTCGTGTCCGCGCATCCAGGGCACACGGTCGCGTTGCACGGCGAGAACGACTGTGTCGACGAGGTGCTCGGCGCGTTCCTGCTCCACGGGGAGCTGCCTGCGTCCGAGGCGAGCTGCGAGCGCGTGAGCGACGCGACGATGCCGGTGCCGTGAAAGAGGCCGCCGCAACGGAGCGACGCGTGTGCATGGCTCTCGGCCGCGTCGTGCGCGCGCTCGCCGCAGCGCTGTGCGTCGCCGCCGTTGCGGTATCGACCGCGGCGCGAGCCGAGGGTGAGCTACCGTCGGACGGCAGGGACGCCGTCCCGTCGGCACTGCTCGAGGACGGTGGCTTCTTGGAGCTGGGGCTCGAGCTCGTCAGGATCCGCACGGCAGGGGGAAACCGACCGAAGGACGACGAGGCCGACACTTGGCTCGATGTCGAGATCGGGTTCGGATGGCGACGCGGTGTCGCCTTCTCGGAAGGCCGCACCAGCGGCTTCGGCGGATTCTTCAGCGCGGGGGCGACTCTGTGGAACGACGAGCACAGGGTGCTCGACCTGCTGGTGGTGCACGAGGCGAGCGAGATCCTCTCGGACTTCGCGGACTACGATTTAGGTGACCACGACTTCGAGCGGTGGGAGCCGGTAATTCGCCGCAAGAGCTTCTATTCGAGCGGCCTGCGGTTGCGTCGCTACGGCGATTCGACGCTCGCGCAGCTCTCTCTCGTGATCGACTGGAAGCACGGCAATGGCCTGCTTGGCGCCGCGCACCTCGGCCAGCAGTGGCAGTTCGGCAACTGGAACGCGCAGGCCGTCGTGGGTCTGCGGCATGCCTCGCCACGACTCGCCGATTTCCTGACCGGCATCGACGACGAGGAGGCGAGCGAGCTCTTCCCCGCCTACCGCGCGCCCGCGCTCACCTTCGGTGAGGTCGAGCTCGAGCTCTCTCGCGCGCTGTCGCGAAAGTGGGTGTTTCGCCTCCGATGGCGGGGACGCCGTTTCGAGAACGGCGTGACTGACAGCCCGCTCATCGCGCGTGACCGGTCGACGGCTTTCGAGACCGGTATCAGCTATGTGTTCTGAGCGGCGTCCGAGTGCGTCGCAAGCGGCGCTGTGGATGCTCCGCACGGCGCTCGCGCTCGGGCTGCTCGCGCGTGTCGTTGCCGCCGAGGATGCGTCCGAGGCGCCTCTGACCACGACCCCGTCGACTTGTGTCACGCTGCATCGTGGGCAGGTCTGCTACCTGGAGGTGCGCCTGAGCTGGTTGGTGCCAGGTCCGGGCGAATGGTGTATCGAGCGCGACGACGGACGCCGTCTCGTCTGCTGGCGCGGTCAGGAGCGCCGCGCTCATGTCCACGAGTACGCCTCGGCGAGTGCCGAGCGCTACCATCTGGTGCGTGTCGCCGATGCCGCGATTCTCGCGAGCGCAGAGATTCGCACCGCTTGGGTTTACCGTAGCGGCCGTCGCAGTTCGAGCGGTTGGCGGCTGTTTTGACCGAGGCGGGGAACGGTGACGGAGAGCGACGGTGACCGACCGCGTGAGACGCGGGACAATGACAACGCGGGGGACCCGACCGACGCGTCGCGCTCGCCGCTGGTGATGATCGTCGAGGACGACCGCTCGCTTGCGTCGTGGATGGCCGACTACCTCTCCGAGTGCGGCTTCGCGATCAGTGTCGCGGCGACCGGCGAGGCGGCGCTCGAGCTCCTCGCACGCGATGACCCCGACGCGCTGATCCTCGATCTCGGCCTCCCGGGCATCGACGGGCTCGAGGTGTGTCGACGCGCGCGCGTCGACCGTCACAGGCCGGTCCTCGTTCTGACCGCGCGCGACGGCGAAGAGGCCGAGGTACGCGGTCTCGAGGCCGGGGCCGACGACTATCTGATCAAACCCGTACGTCCACGTGTCTTGCTCGCGCGCCTGCGCGTGCTGCTCAGACGCGAGCATGCGCTCGCGCGCCGCGAGACCCTCCTCGTCGGCGCGCTCAAGCTCGATCTCGCGGCACGTGCCGTGCACCTCGACGGGCGACCTCTCGCCCTCTCGACACGTGAGTTCGACGCGCTGCGGCTGCTCGCCGAGGCGGCCGGTCGTCCGGTTCCGCGCGAGCGGCTCGTCGCCGAACTCCGCGGTATCGAGTACGACGGTCTCGATCGCTCGATCGATCTGGTGATCTCGCGCCTCAGACGCCGCCTCGGCGATTCGGCCGACGTGCCGCGACGGATCAAGACACTACGCGGCGTCGGTTATCTGCTCGCCGACGACATCGACTGATGCGTCGTCTCGCCGTTACCCTGGTGCTCGCGGTGCTCGCCGCGACGGTCGGCGCCGGCTGGTTTATCGATCGGCTGTTCGAGCGCATCGAGTCGAGCGAGTCGACGCCGCTCGCCGCTTGGCGCGAGCTCGGCCGCGCGGTCGCCGAGCTCGCCGATCGCGTCGAGGAGCCGGAGGTGGCGCTGGCCGAGCTCGCCGAAAAGCACGGTCTCGCGATCGAGTGGCTGCCACGTGAGGCGCTCGGTGCGGGTGGCGCCGTGGACGATGCCCTCGAGGAGGCGCTCGCCGGCCCCGACGGACTCGCGCTCGAGAGCGAGGCCGGCATCGACGTCTACTACGCCCTCGAGCGGCACGAGGCGCTGCTCGGCATCTCCCGGATCGAGCCGGACGTGCTCGCGCCGTGGCTGCGCGTTCTGCTGACGCTCGCGTTCTACGCCGTGGTGCTCGCGCTGGTGCTGCTGTGGCTGAAACCCTTGCTAGCGCGCCTCGCCGCGCTCGACGCCGCAGCGCGCGATTTCGGGCACGGGCGGCTCGAACGCCGCGTGCCGGCGCGCTCGGGCGACGAGCTCGCGCGTCTCGAGCGCTCGTTCAACCACATGGCCGCGCGCATCGAGAGCCTGATCGAGGACAATCGACTTCTCAGTAGTGCCGTCTCGCACGATCTGCGCACGCCGCTCGCGCGGTTGCGCTTCGGTATCGATGCGCTCGCCGAGCTCGAGCGCACCGCGATGGATGCGGAGACCGGATCGGGCATCGGCGTTGCGGCGCCGGAAGCGGAGACATCGTGCGGGTCGCCGGACGGATTGCCGGCTGGGTCGGTCGATGCGAAGCGCGGCCGCTACGTCGAGCGGCTCGATGCCGACATCGCGTGCATGGAGCGGCTCGTCGAGGTGTTGCTCGAATTCACGCGGCTCGATGCGCGGCTGCACGAGGTGGACGCGACGCGGTCGGTGACGCCCTCGGCCACAAGGCTCGACCTCGGCGCGCTCGCCAGACGCTGCTGCGCGGAGTTCGACCCGGGAGAGAGGCTGCTTGGTCTCGAGTGCGACGCGGCACTGCCGATGATCGACGCGCACGAGACACACGTCTCGATGCTACTCGCGAACCTCCTCCAGAACGCGCGTCGCTTCGCTCGCGTGCGCGTTCTCGTCCGGGTGCGCGTCGTGGCCGAGGGCGCTGCGCTCTCGGTCGAGGACGACGGCGAAGGGATCGCCGAGAACGAGCGCGAGCGCCTGCGACGCCCCTTCGAGCGTGGTGCGAGCGGTACCGGCGATGCAGGCCACGGGCTCGGGCTCGCGATCGTCGAGCGCATCGCTCTGTGGCACCACGCGACGCTGTCGATCGGGACGAGCGAAAGGCTCGGCGGGGCTCACGTGCGTGTCGTCTTTCCCGCGGCGCATGCCCGCAAACCCTGAGCTCGTCGCCCCAGTTTGCACAGCCCTCTTTCGAAACGGTATTTCCGACTCTCCACGCCGTACAGGAAAGTCGAGAACCCGAGAGAGGCGGAACTGCGCCGAGCGGCGATACCCGAGCGGCGATCAAGGAGCGATGCCTCGCGCTCGGCTCGATGCGCTGGTGTGTCCGACCGCGAGCGCGCGTTCGACGGCAGGTGATGGAGAAGCGTCGGGGGCTTCTCACCGCGGCCGGTAGTCGGCACGAGCCGTGCTCGACGACACGGGGCCGGCCCCCGCGAGCGGCGAACGACCTCTGCCTGGTGTACAAGTTATGGCCCGTTCGCACCGTCGAGCCCGAAACGGCCTGCCGCGGAACGAGGGCGCCGCGGCATGCGCGACAATGCCCGCTCCGGCGTCGCCCGGCACTCCCGTCAGTAGAACGAGCATCGCACCCAATGTCGGATCCGCATCTCGAATCGATGATGAGCAACCTGTACTGGTGGGGCGTGCCCACGCTCTTCAGGTGCCCGCACGAAGGCCCCGAAGGCAATGACATCGCCCTCGTCGGCGTGCCGCACTCGAGTGGCAACGGCACCACCGAACGCGACCAGCACCTCGGCCCGCGCGCGGTTCGCGATGTCTCGGCCGTACAGCGTCGCATGCACGGTGAATTCGGAATCGATCCGTGGACGACGGCGGCGATCAGCGATGTCGGCGACGTGCCGTTGCCCCGTGCCAACGACAACGAGGACTGCATCGAGCAGATCACCAGCTTCTTCAGGGGCATCGACGTGGCCGGGGCACGTCCGGTGTCCGTCGGCGGCGACCACTCGATCACCGGCGGTATCGTGCAGGCGCTCGGCAATGGGCGACTCGCGGGTGGCGAGCGTGTCTGCTTCCTGCACCTCGACGCCCATTCGGATGTCTTCACCAAGGTCGATCACTTTCTCGGTGCGGTGAAATCCGCGGCCCACTGGGGCGCCTACCTCGCCGACGACGGGCTGGTGGACCCGACCCGCTCGATGCAGATAGGGCTGCGCGGTCACGCGCGCACTCTCGACTGGCTCGAGCCCTCCCGCGAGTACGGCTACAACGTCGTGACGATGAAGGACTACCGCCGGCGCGGAGCGGCGGATGTGGTCGCCCAGATTCGCGACGTGCTCGCCGGTCGGCCCGTCTACATCACGTTCGATCTCGATTGCCTCGACCCGAGCGTCGCGCCCGGGGTGGCGAACCTCGAACCTGGCGCGAAGGGCTTCGACATCGATCAGGCGGTGGAGCTCCTGCACGCCGTGCGTGGGCTGAACATTGTCGGCGGGGATGTCGTCTGCATGATGCCGACCAAAGACAGCCCCAACCGAATCACGGCACTGACCGCGACCGCCGTGATGTTCGAGATGATCTCGATGATCGCCGAGAACGTCGTCTCGAGCGCCGCCGGCCTCGGGACTGACTCGGCGCGCGTCGACGGCTGACGCTCTGCAGCATGCCCGATCGGTGTCTTGGCGAGGTCGTACAGCGGCAAGGAGCCGAGCAGGTCGGCACCGGCATCGAAGAAGGCCTGCAGAACAGCCACGCGCGTCGCTGGAGGACGCGGCATCGCTGCCGCAGCCGAGCATGCGCATCTTCTACGACAGGCGGGTCGGTGACGTCGACGACGGCGTCAGGAAGTACAGCGGTTCGTCGGCGAGTCAGCTCGGCTTCGGCCGGGCTTTGCCGCAAGGCTTGATGGCCGCTCGCAAACGGTGGCACTGCTCGTCGGGGATAGTCGGTTCGTGGTGCACGCCGGATTCGCGAAGGCAGGTAGTGCGCTCAATGCCCGGCCGATCCGATCTCCTCGATCAGGGCGTTCGTGCTCACCTGCCGGCAATATCCCTTGATCGCGTCGAGCGACGCCGCTTGCCGCTCCTCGCTGTAGGTCGCGCAGGCATCGCTCACCTGCGTCACCAGATAACCCAGATCGCAGGCGTCTCGGATCGCGCTCTCCACGCACTGATCGGTCAGCAGCCCGGAGATCACCAGCTGCCGCACCCCGAGATTCCTCAGCACGTAGTCGATGTGCGTCGAGATGAATACCGACGAGGATGATTTCGCCAGCACGATCTCGTCCTCACCCGGCGCCAGTTCATCGACTACCTTGCCGTCCCACGAACCCTTCGGCACGTTGAAGCCGGTGATCTTATAATCGAGGCTGCGGTCGCGTCCGTCGCGCGTCAGGCTCTCGATGGTCGTGTACATCACCTCGATTCCCGCTTCCCGAAACGCGTGTTGCAGACGCTGCATGTTCGGGATTACGCGCGCTCGCAGTTCCGTGAAGAACGGACCGTAGCGCTCCTCGAATTCCTTCTCAGAAATCCCACTGAAGTCTCCGCCCTCGCGATGAGCACTGAAGTTCTGCACGTCGATGAACAGAAGTGCAGACTGCTTCGGATGGAGCGGCACGTCACGTGTCAGGATCATGATGGCAATGGCACTCACTTTAGGTCAATCACCGCCGTTCATAGGCCCTGCAGCAGCATCGGGCCAGCGGTCCGGGCAGATCGAGCAAGGACCGCGGCTTTGGCCGTCGCTTGATCGCTCTCGCTGACGAGCGGGAGGGGGAGGTGCTGGCGCACCGCGCAGTACGCGGCGGTCGAGCTGCTCGGCGTCGTCGTGTCGCACGCGAGCGAACGGGCAATGCGCTCATCGACGACGCGCTGGCAGGAGCGGTCGTCGGAGAGGGTCTGGGAGACGAGCATCGCGAGCGTCTCGATCGGCGGGTAGAGCCGCTGCCGGTGGGTCGGCAGGTGAGCGCGGAGGGTGTCGGCGAAGCACGAGTCAGTCACCAGATCGAGCACGCCGTTGCTGTCGAGACGGGCGCGCAGTTGTTGAGGGGCGGGGGCTGCAACCTTAGCCTTACCCACATATATCACGGTAGTCGTCGACAATGTCCATCAGCCGCTCCCATCCTCGCCACTGACTGATTACCCCGGGATCGGGATCTGATGCACGACCGATATAACCGCCGAGTTTCGCGATCCACAACAGAGCGTCAGCCAGCGAAGGTGCCGCCTCCGGCACTGTCTTCGTCTTGTGCGTCTTCCGATAAAGCAGCACCCATTCGGTTCGGTCCAGTATCGCATCGCACGGTGCGTCCGGCGTATGCTCGCGCATCCGAGCCAGCCAGAACAGTCGCCATGCCACGATACTCTTGACCGTCACATAGTTCTTCAGCCGATCCGCGTCACCGAGCTGAGCCTTCTCGACCGCGCATCCCGATTTCAATACCTTGTGGAAGACTTCGATATACCGTCCCGAACACCTCTATAAAGTTGACCCCGCCGGAGATTGCTCCGACCGTCTGTCCTGAAGCGCTGCTGGCGCTTTCCCAGTGGCTACACAGGCGCTCCTCGCATGACCCGGCAACGTCAACAGCCCCCCGCGTGGACGGCCCTTCCGCCGTCCCGCCAGCGTCGTCTGATCGCCCTGCTCGGCGAGATCGCCTGCCGCCACCTCCGAAGCGCGGTACACGAGGAGCAGCACGATGAGCGCGATCACGGCGACGGCCGCGGCGGCGGTACAGAGCGAGAAGATCCAACCCCACCACCGCGACCGACTGGCGATCGTGTACGTCCGCCAGTCGACGCTTCAGCAGGTGCAGCGTCACCAGGAGTCCACGCGCCTACAGTACGCCCTGACCGACCGGGCACACGCCCTCGGCTGGAGCGAACAGCGGATCGAGGTGATCGATGAGGATCTGGGCAAGTCGGGCACGAGCGCCGAAGGACGTCCGGGGTTCCAGCGTCTGGTCGCCGAGGTAGGACTCGATCACGTCGGCATCGTTCTGGGGGTGGACATGTCGCGCCTCTCGCGTTCGAACCGTGACTGGCATCAGCTGTTGGAGACCTGCGCGATGTTCGGCACGCTCATCGGTGACCCCGATGGCGTCTACGATCCTTCGCAATACAATGATCGTCTGTTGCTGGGACTCAAGGGCACGATGTCCGAGGCGGAGCTTCACCTGATCAAGCAACGCCTACTCGCTGGCAAGCGAGCGAAGGCCGAGCGCGGCGAGCTGGGCATGCAGGTGCCGATGGGCTACACGCGCCGACCCTCCGGCGAGATCATCAAAGATCCCGACGAGCAGGCGCAGGCGACGATCGAGCTGGTGTTCGATCAGTTCGATCGTCACGCAACGATCAACGGAGTGCTGCGCTATCTCGTCGAGCATCGCATCGAGATGCCTCGCCGCGTCGCCGGTGGTGAGCGCAAGGGCGAACTGCAATGGTGTCGCCCCAACCGCGTGACGCTGAGCAACCTCTTGCACAACCCCGCCTACGCCGGCGCCTACGTGTACGGGCGCCGCCCGACCGATCCGAAGCGCAAGAAGCCCGGCCGGCCATCGACCGGCAAGCTCGTCGCCCGACCCGAGCAGTGGCAGGTGCTCATCAAAGACCACTTCGCCGCCTACATCGACTGGGCGCGCTTCGAGCGCAATCTCGAGCAGCTGCGCCTCAACGGCCGCGGCGCCCTCGGGGCGCCGCGTCGCGGCCCGTCGTTGTTGTCGGGGCTGTTGATCTGTGGTCGCTGCGGTCTGTCCATGAACACGCAATACACCGACAACGGTCACCGGTTGCGCTACACCTGCAACAGAGCGGCGATCGACTACGGGGAGGAGCTTTGTCAGTCGCTGACCGGAACACCGCTGGACGACAAGCTCGGCGAGCTGGTGCTGCACGCACTGGAACCGGCGGCGCTCGAGGTGAGTCTGCGGGTGGCCGAGGAGGCGCAAGCGGATCGCCAGAAGTTGCACCGGCACTGGAACAAGCGCCTCGAGCGTGCTCGTATCGATGTCGATCGTGCCTTCCGCCAGTACAATGCCGTGGAGCCGGAGAACCGCCTCGTAGCGCGCACGCTGGAGAAGCAGTGGGAGGAGGCACTCGGCGCCGAGGAGACGCTCAAGGTCGAGCACGAACGCTTCCTCGTAGAGCAGCCGTCGACACTCGACGATACCGAGCGCGACGCGATACGCCGCCTTGCCGCCGATGTGCCGGCCCTGTGGAAAGCGTCGAGCACGACGGCGGCCGACCGACAGACCATCATCCGCCAGCTCGTCGAGCGGGTGATCGTGACGGTGCAGGGCGAGAGCGAGAAGGTGGACGTCGCCGTCCACTGGTTCGGCGGGCACGGGACGGCAGCGACGGTGATCCGTCCGGTCGCCCGGCTCGATCAGCTGAGCTACTTCTCTCAGCTCCTCGTGCGAGTGTCGGAGTTGTACTCCGAAGGTCGCGGCGGCAAGCTCATCGCCGATCAACTCAATGCCGAGGGCTGGCGTCCGCCCAAGCGCCGGGAGACGTTCACCGCGTCGATGGTCGGTGCGCTGCTCCAGCGTCAAGGGCTTCTCGCAGCGACCGGCCGTGTCAGAGACGACTTCGAGCGCCGCGGTCGGGAGATGACGCTCGGGGAGCTGGCGCTCGAGCTCGACATGCCGTCACCGACCGTGTACAGCTGGCTGCGCAAGGGCCACCTCATGGCCCGGCGCGATCGGACAAGCTCGCGCCCGAGATGGCTGGTGAAGGCCACGAAGGCCGAGCTCGAACGGCTACGCTCGCTGCGCGAAGCGGCACCACGGCAACGGCGGTAGGACGCCATTCTTCCACCCATTCACTAATTTTACAGAGGCATCATGGCTGGCAAATCTCCACGTTCCAGCGCGTCGAGTACCACCGTACCTTC
>Ga0114952_1001249_pt1 | contig 21982 bp, 17 predicted proteins | sample SidtaG_2_FD_87303 | JGI IMG/M metagenome (GOLD analysis project Ga0114952, IMG submission 87303) | Marine algal microbial communities from Sidmouth, United Kingdom - Sidmouth_Asex2 metaG | ecosystem: Host-associated > Algae > Red algae > Unclassified | place: Sidmouth, United Kingdom | collected...
GTAGATACTCTTTCTAGAGCTATGGACATGCCGGCCAGGAGAATATCACAAATTATTAGTGAGTCTAGCTACAACAATTTTAACGATTACATCAATCAAATGCGTATTACATATGCAGTTAAAAAAATAGAGAACAATTATCTTAGCACCTATTCCGTTGAAGCTTTATCACATACATGCGGCTTTAATTCAAAAAACGCATTTTACAGAGCTTTTAAAAAAGCCCATAACTGTACCCCGGGACAGTATTGTACGAACTATTTTAATTCCCCCAATAACACAAATAAACCCTAAACCACCTTGAGCCTTCTCTGTTTGAGGAAACAGGATTAAAATAACGTATCTTTGCCAACTTAATGTAAAAGAATTTGCTTGCCTAAATGAGCTCACCATCAATGAAGAACATTAGAAACTTTTGTATCATAGCCCATATTGACCATGGTAAAAGTACCTTGGCAGACCGTTTGTTGGACTTTACCGGATCGGTAACGGACCGAGAGAAAAAAGAGCAGCTACTAGACAGTATGGACTTAGAGCGAGAACGGGGCATTACTATAAAAAGCCACGCCATACAGATGGACTATACCTACAAAGGTGAACAGTACATTCTAAACCTAATAGACACTCCAGGCCACGTAGATTTCTCTTATGAGGTTTCTAGGTCTATAGCCGCTTGCGAAGGCGCCTTATTGGTAGTAGATGCAGCACAGAGTATTCAAGCTCAAACTATATCAAACCTTTATCTTGCCCTAGAGAACGACTTAGAAATTATACCGGTTTTGAACAAGGTAGATTTACCGAGTGCAAACCCTGAAGAAGTTACAGATGATATTGTAGACCTTTTGGGTTGCAAAGCCGAAGATGTAATTCCTGCAAGTGCTAAAACAGGTATTGGTATCGAAGAAATTCTTGCAGCGATTATTGAACATGTGCCTGCACCAAAAGGCAACCCGGATGAAGCCTTACAAGCTTTGGTATTTGACTCCGTATACAATCCTTTTCGTGGTGTTGAAACCTATTTTAGGGTAATTAACGGCGAAATCAAAAAAGGACAAAAAATAAAATTTGTAGCTACTGACAAAGACTATTATGCAGATGAAGTAGGAACTTTAAAGTTGACACAAGAAATCAAACAAAGCGTAAAAGCCGGAGATGTAGGTTATTTAATAACAGGGATAAAGGATGCCCGTGAGGTGAAAGTGGGTGATACCATTACTGATGCTGCGAACCCTACTAAAAATCCAATTGAAGGCTTTGAGGATGTAAAACCCATGGTTTTTGCCGGAATTTATCCTGTAGATACTGATGAGTTTGAAGAATTACGTTCATCAATGGAAAAATTACAGCTTAATGATGCCTCTTTGGTATTTGCTCCAGAAAGCAGTGCTGCCCTTGGTTTTGGATTTAGATGTGGTTTCTTGGGAATGCTTCATATGGAGATTATTCAAGAACGTTTGGAGCGGGAGTTCAATATGACCGTAATTACTACAGTACCCAACGTTAGCTACCACGCATTTACACGAAAGGACCCGGACAAACCATTAATCGTAAATAACCCTACTGATCTTCCCGACCCGTCTACTATAGACCGTGTTGAAGAACCTTATATTAAAGCAACCATCATTACAAAAGCGGATTTCGTTGGTAATGTAATGTCTTTATGTATTGAGAAAAGAGGGCAAATTACCAATCAAACTTATTTGACAACAGAGCGTGTTGAACTGAATTTTGATATGCCATTAGCTGAAATTGTTTTCGATTTTTATGATCGATTAAAAACGGTTTCTAAAGGATATGCTTCTTTTGATTATGCGCCTATTGGCATGCGAACCTCTAAACTGGTTCGTGTTGATATTTTGCTAAACTCCCAGCCGGTAGATGCTCTTTCTGCCCTAATTCATGCTGATAATGCGGTGAACATTGGTAAGAAAATGTGCGAAAAGCTGAAAGAATTAATACCAAGACAGCAATTTGATATTCCTATTCAAGCTGCTATTGGTGCAAAAATCATCTCTAGAGAAACTACGAAGGCTTTACGTAAAGATGTAACGGCCAAATGTTATGGTGGTGATATTTCCCGTAAACGTAAACTTTTGGAGAAACAAAAGAAAGGTAAAAAACGGATGCGCCAAGTTGGTAATGTTGAAGTGCCACAAGAAGCCTTTATGGCTGTGTTAAAACTAAACGATTAAAAAAACCCCTTGCTCAAGAGAACAAGGGGTTTTATATATAAAATTCTGTAATGCTATTCCTTAATAGCAATAGTATAGCCATCTTCTTCAAGGGTATTCTTTCCCAATAGTTCTCCTATTGTAAAGGTTTCATCTGAATATTCTTCTTGCGCATAGTTCACTAAATATCCTTCATCAGACTTAGACCAACTAAAGGCGCTTTCATCCGTAACATCCCCATTTGTTGCATCTTTATAATTACCGGTTGCATCATTTCTAAACACCCATTCTTCTCTATTACTAGTAGTGTTATCGCCAATAGTAAAACTTGATTCCATTACCCAAGTACCCACAATGGCATCAGTATCATCATTGTCTTTTGAACAACTTGTAAATGCTACTGTGCTGGCTAATGCAAAAAATAAAAATAGTTTCTTCATAATAGATTTGGTTTAAGAATATTACACTTTAAGTAGGAATAAAACGGTTCAGGGCTAAATATATTGCCACGCTTTCACTACTCTATACTAAAGAGAAGTTTTTAAAATATACCATCAAAATCATAAATTATTCGAAATCAATTACTTCTGATATTCTTACAAGAAAATACTGTTTTTCTTACAAATATTTAATTTTCAGGACAATTTTTAAGCGTTGTGTCTGTTTTAGTACTGTATAACTATTTCGCAAAAAGATGACCACGTACATTGCCCATTTTAACGCCAAACACCGCATGATCCCTATGGAACAGAATTCAATTTTCATCTGGCAGCAAGAGAGTGGCGATATAGATATAAATCTTTTGGAAGATAAAATAAAAAGGGAGTCATCTATACATTTTTATAGTCTTGTAGCAAACGACCCTATAGAGGTAAAGCAAGATGATATAGATATTTTTGTGTTCAAGACCGTTCCGTTTTCTGGCTAATTACGAGGTTTAATTTCTTTATATGATGTTGTAGAGCAGTTATAGTGATTGGCTGCAATACTGGAAGCCACAGTAACTATTCCTCCTCATTTTGTTTTATTTCAACTTCATCCTGAGTATCATCCACTTCAAATACTTTACCTAAATAAACTAATCGGTATTTATCTGTAATATCCTCAAAATCAGTGCTGAAGCTTGATATAATCTGTAAATCGCCTTTTGGCGTCTTAAGAAAAATAGGAACGATATTCTCGTCTGCTTTGGTAATCTCTATCAATGCGTCATAATGCTCTTTATCCTTTAATTCAATCTCATGAACCGCAGGATATTTACGAGCGGTTTCAGTCAATTTTATAAAGTCATCCGTATGGGAAAAAAGACCTTCCTTGGGGTTGTTCTCTGGGTTGTTCATCTCATCGGCATTTACTAGCCTAAAAGAACCGTTAGCTCCAAAATCCTTACTAAAGTTATTTACAGCGTACTTGTTGATCTCGGAGTTACCGGTCAACGCCATAAGATACCCTACATCATTAAGTTCTATATTATCTGTTAATGAATCAGAATAAATATTGGCGGTAAAAGCTTCAAGCCCTAATTTCTTAGCCTTACTTATATTCGTCTGGTTATTATCTATTAGGACTACATGACGATTATTTTTATTTAGGTAATCTGCAATAAGACGAGATGCTTTGGAGGCACCAATGATTAGTATTCCCTCCGATTTCGTCAAAAATACTCCGATAGCCTTGGCAAAAAGACGTGCAGTGGTAGCGTTTAGGAGTACTGTGCCCAAAACAATTACGAATACCAAAGGTGTAATGAAATCAGCTCCTGGCTCACCTTTTGCCAAGAGTTTTGATCCAAAAAGCGAAGCAATACCGGCTGCCACAATACCTCTTGGCCCAACCCAACCTATAAATAGTTTTTCATTAAACTTGAGGTTAGAGCCTGCCGAGCTTAAAAAGACCCCCAGTGGCCGGATTACAAATACGATTATAGCGAACAACGCTGCAGTTTTCCAATTGAATATCAATTCAAGGTCGGAAATATTTATGTTCGCAGCCAATAGGATAAACAAGATAGAAATCAATAAAATACTTAATGATTCTTTAAAGTAGAGTAGCTCTTTAATATTGGGAAGGTCCGTATTCCCCATAACCATACCCATAACTACTACTGCCAAAAGACCGGATTCATGTGCAAAAGAATCCGACATGACAAATACCAGAAGAACGGTTGAAAGAGAGACTACGTTTAGCAGATAATGCGGAATAAAATTCTTTTTTATAACGAATGTCAGCGCATGGGCAAAAGTAAAACCAAACGTAAAGCCAAAGAGTAAGATCTTACCAAACTCCACCAAAGCAGTTATTGTGTAGGCCTGCCCTTCTCCAACACTAATAAACTCAAACACCAATACAGCGGCTAAAGCTCCAATAGGATCAATTAAAATACCTTCCCATTTCAGTACTGCGGAAACATCTTTCTTTAAAGGAATGTTTCTTAAGATAGGGGTTATTACGGTAGGTCCGGTAACAATAATCAAAGCCGAAAATAAAAAAGAAATCTGCCAGCTAAGCCCAAATATGTAATGTGCGGCAATACCCGCACTCAAAAAGGTTACCAATGATCCTATCGTAATAAGTTTGGTTATTACTGGCCCAACATTTCTAATTTCCGAGCGTTTTAGCGTTAGTCCGCCTTCAAAAAGAATAATACTTATGGCAAGTGACACAAAAAAGTAGAGCGATTCCCCAGGAAAAAGCCCTTTTTCACCGTTCCAAATAGGTTGAATAAGTTTTTGTCCATCTTCCGTATATAGCGATGCTATTGGCCCCACTAACAGACCAATAAGAATCAATGGGAGAATTGCAGGTAACTTTAAACGCCATGCAAACCATTGCGCTAATATTCCTAAAATGATAATTCCTGCAAGTTCTACCATAGCTTTTTCATTAAGATTGAAAAATAACTATTTTATCTGTAATACTATAATTGAATAAGTCAAGATATTCCTTTTTTTAAATTATACTATCTTGGGCTCCCATTACCCAGATATGGCATCAGAATTACAACCGTTCGAAACAATTTTATTTGGCTTCGCTTTCTCCCCTTCTTTGAAGGCAAATGTGATTGAAACTGCGCGTATTGCGCATTTTTTTAAGGCAAAGCTGATATTATTGCACGTTGGAGAAAAATCACAGAAAAAATCAAATCAGATCAATGCAATTCTTGGGGACATAGATTGTCAAAATTTAGAAGTAGAAATTAAATGGAAAAGTGGGGATCCATATGGCATAATATCTAATGTTTGTACCAATTCTAAAATTGATTTATTGATTCTTGGAGCACTGCAACAGGAAAATAAATTTAAATTTTATGTGGGTTCCATCGCAAGAAAACTAACTCGCAAAGTATGTTGTTCCGTATTGCTTCTTATAAAACCATCTGCAGAAAGAGTGCCTTGTAAACATATTGTGGTAAATGGTCTTGATGCTCCTGAAACCCATTTTGCCATAAGCAATGCTTTTTATGCCGCCAATGCCTTTGGTGCTCAAAAATTAACCATTGTAGAAGAGATATTACAAAAGGAAATTCATGTTACGGTAGAAGATGACCGATCACTAAAAAAAGCAAATTTAGTTAAAGAGCGTTTAAAGCATAGGGAGGAGTCTAGGGTACGCAAAATCATTACTGGCCTACCTGACTATTTAACGGAAACTATTACCGTAAAAACTCAGAGTATTTTTGGCAAAAGAGGTTATTCTATTGGGCATTATGCCCAAGTGGTCCGGGCGGATCTTTTGATTATGAACGCACCTTCTAAAACCGGATTTTTGGATCGTTTGTTTCCACATGACATTGAATATATACTTTCAGACCTACCAACAGATCTTTTAATCATAAGAAAATCTATTTGACGCCAAAAACCAGCCGTTCCAAATCTTTTGTAAAAGCATTGCCCAAAAATTTATTTTCCGGTTTTGTAGTGTCTCTTATTGCCCTGCCACTAGGTTTAGGGCTAGCTTTGGCAAGTGAAGCTCCGCCTATATCGGGTATAATTGCAGCTGTAGTTGGTGGTTTGGTAGTTTCTATTTTGGGCGGCTCCAACGTCACCATCACCGGACCCGGTAATGGTTTGGTCATTGTGCTTTTGGGAGCTATTACAACACTTGGCGAAGGCGATATGTATCAAGGTTATTTATTTACACTTGCAGCCATTGTTATATCCGGTATTTTAATGTTGCTCTTAGGGTTTCTTAAAATGGGCAGGTTAGCCGACTTTTTTCCTGCCTCGGCCATTGAGGGAATGCTTGCCGCCATAGGGCTCGGAATCTTATCGAAACAGTTCCACATCATGGTCGGGAACAATGAGGCTTCCGGGAGTATTATTGCACTTTTGGGAAAAATACCTTTAGCTATTTTTACCCTATTTCAGAATCCGGACAACAGTATGCTTGTTGCAGCGGCTATTGGTATTATCAGTTTGTTAATCATGGTTTTTTATTCTAAAATAAGAAACCCCTATTTCCACTTGGTACCAGCCCCAATGTGGATTTTAATCTTATCTATAGGCTTTAGCTACTTCTTTGTCTGGACGGATTCGCCTTATCCGATGAGTTCGGAATATTTGGTTAATATCCCAGACGATGCCATTAGCAATATGGCTTTCCCTGATTTTTCCAAAGTTTTGGAACAAGATTTTATCCTAGTGGTTTTGGCAATAACACTCATTGCCAGTATTGAGTCTTTACTAAGTATTAAAGCGGTTGATAAGCTTGACCCCCTTAGTAGACGTTCCAACGTAAATAAAGACCTTAAAGCTCTTGGATTAGCAACAACTTTAAGTGGTTTAGTGGGTGGTTTAAATGTAGTAACCGTAATTGCAAGAAGCTCGGTAAACGTAAATAATGGGGCTACAAATAGATCTGCAAATTCTTTTCACGCACTTTTTTTGGTTCTTTTTATTTTACTGTTTCAAGACCAATTACGGCGTATTCCCCTTGCAGCATTAGCGGCAATTTTAGTGTTTACGGGTTATAAACTGGCAACACCTAAAACCCTTCAAAAAGTTGCTAAAATCGGGAAAGAACAGATTGTCATATTCTTGGCCACCCTTTTAACCACTTTATTCACCAATTTAATTACGGGTATTACCGTCGGTATTTTTACAACGTTTGCTATTCATGTATTCATGAACAAAAGTATATCCTTGTTTCTTAGCCATATTTCCAAACCAAATGTACTTATGTTCAAGGAACAGGGCAATGTTGGAGGAAATTTCTACGTGAGCGTTAAATACTTCTGTAACTTCTTGAATTTTTATAAACTGAAGAATAAATTAGACGTAATTCCAGAAAAGGAGAATGTAATTTTGGATTTCTCTTTATGCTCTTTTGTAGATCATACTGCAATGGAAGGATTGGAGAACTACACTGATACTTTTGCCAAAAAAGGAGGCACTATAGAGATTATTGGTCTTGATAAACATGGCGCGGATTCAACACACCCGTTTGCTATTAGAAAAGTACTCCCAATTAATAAACTGAAACAAATTGGCAGGTATTTTACCAAAAGGCAAGGACTGTTGGAAAGTACTGCGAAAGAACTTAAATGGACCTATAACGCCAAGAAAAACAAAAAAACGGAATTTCTAACAAGCTTTGTTTTCTTTAAAAGACGTCAAATTCCTTATATCTACAATACCCTTTCCGATAAAAAAGGGAAGTACAATCTATTTGACATAGAGTTTACAGAGGGTGCTTTTATTGCCCGCGAGGTAGTAAAAACCACTGTGGTGCACATGCAATTAGAAACAGAAATTCCTGTTTTTACCTTAGATAAAGAAGGTCTTTTAGATTTTAAATATAATCTAGCTGGTTTTAAGGATATAGACATTGAGCATCATCCTGATTTCAACAAAAGATTTTACTTAAGCGGGGAAAAGGCAGAAGACATAAAAATGTTATTTACAGATGAGCTAATTTTGTTTTTAGAAAGTCACCCTTACTATCACATAGAATCTAACGGCTCTTCTCTTCTTATTCTAAAAAAAGAAAGGCTGCTTAGTGTTACGGAAATAAAAGCAATGCTATATTTTAGTAAGCAACTTTGTGAGTTGGTAAGTAGTAAGGTTCTTGTCCACTTATAACTAACTTAGCATTATCAAATTCTAACCCACTCAATGAAAGTCTGTATTGCCGAAAAACCATCTGTAGCAAGAGAAATTGCTTCCGTACTTGGTGCAACCACCAAACGAGATGGATATTATGAAGGCAATGGCTATGCGGTAACCTATACTTTTGGACACCTTTGCACACTTAAAGAACCCGCCGACTATAAACCACATTGGAAAAGTTGGGACCTAAACAATTTACCTATGCTACCGGAACGCTTTGAAACCAAGGTGTCCAAAGATTCTGGTATTAAAAAGCAATTCAACATTATAAAACAGTTATTTGATACAGCAGATGTTGTTATAAACTGTGGTGATGCGGGCCAAGAAGGAGAACTAATTCAGCGATGGGTTTTAAACCAGGCCAATTATAAAGGTAAAGTTGAACGGCTGTGGATTTCTTCGCTTACAACAGAAGCCATAAAAGAAGGTTTTAAAAACTTAAAGCCGTCCGAGGATTATGACAATCTTTATTATGCAGGTTTCTCTCGTGCCATAGGAGATTGGCTTTTGGGCATGAACGCAACGCGTTTATATACTGTAAAACATGGTGGCTATAAACAAATGTTATCTGTTGGTAGGGTACAAACACCAACGTTAGCTATGTTGGTAAACCGTTTTAACGAGATTGAAAATTTTAAACCGCAACCGTATTGGGAATTACAAACACGCTATCGCGACACTTTATTTAGCTATGAAGAAGGGCGTTTTCTTAAGGTTGAAGATGGAGAAAAACTGGCAAAAATCGTGAAAGAACATGATTTTGAAATTGTTTCTATTACAAAAAAGACGGGAAACGAGTATGCACCAAAGCTATTTGACCTCACCGGTTTACAGGTATATTGTAACACAAAATTTGGTTTTAGTGCTGATGAAACATTAAAAATCGTTCAGAAGCTGTACGAACTAAAAGTAGTTACCTACCCTAGAGTTGATACCACATTTTTACCAAATGACGTTTATCCTAAAGTGCCTGGTATCCTTAAAAATCTTACAAATTACGCCGCGTTAACGGCACCTTTGCACGAAAAAAAATTAAAGAAAACCAAAAAGGTTTTTGATGATAGTAAAGTAACAGACCACCACGCAATCATACCAACGGGTCAGCAAATGAATTTGCAATACAACCAACAGCAGGTATACAATATTATTGTGCGTCGTTTTATTGCGGTATTCTATCCGGATTGTAAAGTTTCTAACACCACGGTTATTGGTAAAGCCGAAACCGTAAATTTTAAAACCACAGGGAAAGAGATTTTAGAAAAAGGCTGGCGTGTTGTTTTTGAAAACCCTAATTCCCCAGCTAAAGAATCAGGAATACTACCAACCTTCGTAAAAGGCGAAAAAGGACCTCATGAACCTTCGTTTTTAGAAAAACAGACCAAACCACCAAAACAATTTACTGAAGCTTCTCTCCTTCGCGCTATGGAAACTGCTGGTAAACAGGTTGATGATGACGAGCTTCGGGAGATTATGAAAGAAAACGGTATTGGCCGTCCTTCTACACGTGCCAACATTATTGAAACCTTATTCCGAAGAAAATATATAAAAAGAAATAAGAAACAAGTAATTCCAACAGTTACTGGCATTCAGTTAATAGGTACCATTCAAAATGAATTATTAAAATCTGCCGAGCTTACAGGTAAATGGGAAAAGCAACTAAAAGACATTGAAAAAGGAACTTTTAGCGCCGGTAGTTTCATTAAGCAGATGAAAACAATGGTAGATCATTTGGTCTACGAAGTAAGAAGTGAAACCAAAAAAGCTAATATATCGGCAATCCATAATAGGCCTGTTACCGCAAAGAAAAAGCCTGCTAGGAAAACTTCGGAAATAACCTCGGAAAAATGTCCTAAATGTAACAAAGGCTCTATTCTTAAAGGAAAGACAGCCTTTGGTTGTTCCGAGTTTAAACAAGGATGCGATTTTGTCATTCCATTTAAATTTAAAGGGAAAACCATTTCCGAAAAACAATATATTAGATTACTTCAAAAAGGGTCTACCGTAAATTTAAAAGGCTTTAAGGTAAATAATGTTGCTACAGAAGGACTAGTTAGATTCGATGATGATTTTAAACTAAAATTAGAGCCTAAAAAGAAATTTACCGAAAATACCATTCGGTCTCCTGAGAGGCCTTCGGAAGAAAATCGTTGTCCAAAATGTCACAAAGGAACTATTGTAAAAGGGAAAACAGCCTACGGTTGCAGTCTCTATAAAACGGGCTGCGATTTTAGGTTTAGTTATGAATCTATTCGCGAAAAAGCTAAAGGACAAGAACTGACCAAGGATTTGGTATATAAAATACTTCGGTTAGCGTAAAATAACGTAGGGAAGAGGATAAGTGCCACATTTAAATTTTACACTAAGCAAAAGATAAATACTTGGTATTTGCCTTCTTAACCAAAAATGCCAAACTCTATATTTGGCGATTTTAAAAGAAAACAATACCTTTTTTAATTAAACTTCTTTAAACGCTTTATGTTTTTAAACAGATTTAGGCAGCATTTTTTTTTCGGATTTGTAATCAAAGAAGTATTCGTTTAATTTATTTACTATTTCTCTTGCTCTGGTTATATTCTTGTGTTTCAAAGAAAGTTTATATCCCTTAACGATACCTGTAATTGTGTTGTCTGTTGGAATTTCTGGATTCCGTTTAACAGTAAATGTTTTTCTTATATTTTTAGTTGTTTTCTTTTTTTCAAAAGTAGCAATGTATCTTCTTATTCTTCCATCTTCTATTTGGAATGGAGCTGTAGGGGCTTTAATTTTTCTTTTGCCATTACCCCAGTTCTCACCAGTTTTAATTCTGTTTATTTGCATTTCAGAAACAGAAAATAAAGATGCTATTCTATTTAAGGGAATTCCTTTTCTAATATGCTTTTTAATGTGCTTTACATCTTCTAAGGTCAATTTACTGTTAAGGTTTCTTTTTTCGATCAAAAGTAAATTGGAGTAGTGTAGGTTTTTTTTATTTCCGTCCTTATAACCGATCGTTAATCTTTTTGTTTTAAGTTGTTTTGGTGTAGCGATACCAAAAGTAATCGCCATTATTGGGGCCACGACTACGCTATGGAGTTTTCCCTTGGAATCAGTTAAACTTGCATAACCTTGACGAAGTTTGTTATTGCTAAACTTAAAATGAATTTTATTTTCACTGATATATATTCTCCCTTTGGTTCTCCAAGTTCTTTTCTTGCCACTTTCAGTTCTGTATATTCGTCCAGATTCACTTATGTGGTATCTTTCAAAACCCACTATCTGATGACATTTTTCATCATTAATTACCATACATTCCATAATTAAAACAAAGATAAAAATAATTATATTGTTCTATAAAATAGCGATTTTTATGATGGCTAACAAAGAAAACAAGTGTATTGGCTTTGCTTATAAAAGCATACATTTAGATAATTATAACAGTACATTTTACCATAACCCTAATCCATTTTCTAATTTTAAACCATGCAACTATACCCTGTAGAAACCGGAAATTTTAAATTAGATGGTGGCGCCATGTTCGGTGTTGTACCAAAAGGTATTTGGCAACGCACGAATCCTGCTGATAGCAATAACCAGATAGACATAGCTGCACGAAGTCTGCTGATTGAAGACGGAGATAGATTGATTTTGATCGATACCGGTATGGGTAATAAACAGTCGGATAAGTTCTTTGGTTATTATAACAGGTGGGGTAACCACACCATAGACGGTTCCTTAAATAAAATTGGTTTTACGCGTGATGATATTACCGATGTGTTCCTTACTCATCTACATTTTGACCATTGTGGAGGATGCATTCAATGGAACAAAGACCGAACAGGCTATGAACCAGCTTTTAAAAACGCTAAATTTTGGACGAATGAAGACCATTGGAAATGGGCCACCAAACCCAATGCACGCGAAAAAGCTTCTTTTTTAAAGGAAAACTTGTTGCCTATGCAGGAAAGTGGTCAATTAAATTTTATCAAAAGAAAATCAGACCATTTTCAAAGCGATTCGGAATTAGGTTTTGGCATTCACTTTGTTGATGGCCATACGGATAAGCAAATGCTTCCACAACTCTCCTATAAAGGACAAGACCTTGTATTCATGGCGGATCTTTTACCTACCGTTGGCCATATTCCATTACCCTATGTCATGGGGTACGATACCCGCCCTCTATTGACCCTTACCGAAAAAGAATTGTTCTTAAATAAAGCGGTTTCCGAAGAGTTTTACCTGTTTTTTGAGCATGATGCGCATAATGAACTATGTACGCTTAAAGAAACAGAAAAAGGAGTAAGATTAGAGGACACCTACACTTTTGACCGAATTTTTAATTAGCGAACGGGAACTCTGAACCAAGATGATGGTCAAAAAAGATTTGTAATATCGTATACGAAAATAGTCGTATTGCTATATTTAGCATTGTTTTGTAGATATAAATTTTTTTCCTAAACCACCAATTACCGGGACACCATAAACTCAAACATACTAGACATTTGTATACAACGGAGTGAAGAGATTTCTCAAAATTTAGAGTAATTTATGTTATTTCACAGATAAAAAAATCATAAAAACATTACGATTTGGTTAAAAAATTGTGCCAAATCTTACCTTTGCAGCCATTTATGTTAAACAATAAGGGCTATAGAGGTAGATTTTAAACCCTTTTCTTAGCATTACTTTTAAGATAAGAAACAAACACTAAACTCAATTTCAATATATGACTTCATTTTTTCCGAAACCTTTATTAGGTTTATCCGCCGCTCTTGTTCTTATGGGTTGTGGCTCTACAGCATTGGTATCTACTCCTATTGAAAGTATTGATACTACTCCTTTAAAAATATCCGATTTATCAGACGCCCAGAAAAAGAACTGGGGTCATTTGGATCTTGTTTCTGACACTATTCCGGGAATGAGCGTTGATAAAGCGTATTCTGAAATTATTAAAAACAGAAAAGGCGAAACCGTAATTGTTGCGGTTCTTGATTCAGGAATGGATTTAAAGCATGAAGATTTAGACGATGTACTTTGGACCAATAAAGGTGAAAAGGCCGGCGATGGTATAGATAACGATAAGAATGGTTATGTTGATGATATTCACGGATACAACTTCTTGGGCGAATCATACAATGAGCAATTAGAGGCTACCCGTATTGTTAGATTAAAGTTAGGTGATGCTGCTTTACAAGCAAAAGCCAAATCAAAAGTAGACACAGAATATGCAAAAGCTGGTCAACAAAAACAGCAGTATGAGCAAATCTACCAAACCGTTAAAAATGCCGATGATGCCGTTAAAAAGGAATTAGGCAAAGATACTTACACCGCAAAAGATCTAGCTGGCATTAAAACAACAGATGAAGGCATGCTCCAGAACATTGCCATATTAACGCAGATGTTGAGTTATGAAGACTCTATTCCCGAGGTTTTAGAACAAGTTGAAGGAGGTATAAAACACTTCTCTGATCAATTGAATTACAACTATAATGTAGACTTCAATGGTAGAAAAGATGTGGGCGACAACCCATATGACATTACGGACTTGGGCTATGGTAATGGAAACCCACAGAATCGCCAAGAAGATGAAAGTCATGGTACTCATGTTGCCGGCATTATTGGTGCAGAACGTAACAACGGTAAAGGAGCAAACGGTGTGGCCAATAATGTTGCAATTATGAGCATACGTGCCGTTCCCAATGGCGATGAATACGATAAAGATATTGCTTTGGGCATTCGTTATGCGGTAGATAATGGGGCTAAAGTTATTAATGGCAGCTTCGGAAAATCTTTTTCTCCAGAAGCTAAATGGGTTTATGATGCCATTAAATATGCAGCAGACAAAGATGTTCTTTTTGTGCATGCAGCGGGCAATGAAGGAGCGGACTTAGATGACCCTGCCAACCCTAACTTTCCAAATGACCAAGTAGACAATGGTCCTGAAATTGCAGATAACGTTCTTACCGTAGGCGCATTATCTTCTAAATATGGTTCTGAAATGGTTGCTTCATTTAGTAACTACGGAGATGTAAACGTTGATGTTTTTGCTCCAGGTGATGAAATATACTCCTCAATGCCAGGTAACGAATATGATTTTCAGGGAGGTACTTCAATGGCCGCTCCTGCTGTTGCCGGTGTTGCCGCATTAATACGCTCTTACTATCCTAAATTAACGGCTTCTCAAGTAAAGCATATTATTATGGAATCTGGTCTTGCCCCAATAACTAAAGTTATTTTATCCGGTGATACTTCCAAAACCGCTACTTTGGAAGAAGTTTCAACTTCAGGGAAAATCGTAAATGCCTACAACGCCTTGATAATGGCGGACAATGTATCTAGAGGAAAAATAAAACTATAATATACCATGAAGTATTTTTTCAAATCAATCGCTGCTGCTTTGCTCCTATTGGGCCAACTGGCAGTTGCTCAGAACACACCATATTGGCAACAGCACGTAGATTATACTATGGAGGTAGATATGGATGTGGAGAGTTTTCTGTACACCGGTACCCAGAAGCTGGTATACACCAACAACTCTCCTGATGAGATTACCCGCGTTTACTATCACTTGTTTTTTAATGCCTTTCAACCCGGTAGTGAGATGGATATGCGCTTGCAGAGCATTCCTGATCCAGACGGCAGAATGACTGATGAGCAAAAGAACAGTAGAATTGCAACACTCAAAGAAAATGAAATTGGTTATTTGCACGCTACATCACTTACCCAAGATGGTGTTAAAGTAGATTTTGTTGAAGAGGAAACTATACTTGTTGTAGAGTTGGCTAAGCCTATTCCTCCTAGTGGGAAGACTACTTTTGAGATGGAGTTTAAAGGTCAAGTACCTATTCAAATCCGTCGTTCAGGAAGAAACAGTGCCGAAGGCGTTGCGCTATCTATGAGCCAGTGGTATCCAAAACTTGCAGAATACGATTTTGAAGGCTGGCATGCCGACCCATACATAGCTCGTGAATTTCAGGGCGTATGGGGTGATTTTGATGTAAAATTGACTATTGATAAGGGTTACACCGTGGGAGGTTCTGGTTACCTTCAGAACCCTCAGGAAATTGGTCATGGGTATGAAGCGCCGGGCACCAAAGTCAAAAAACAAAAAGGCAAGACGCTTACATGGCACTTTAAAGCACCCATGGTTCATGACTTTATGTGGGCCGCAGATCCTGAATATTTGCATGACACGTTGCAAGTGGAAAACGGACCTATGCTTCACTTCTTGTACAAGGATAACAAAGAAATCATAGAGAACTGGAAAAAACTTCAGCCTAAAACAGCTGAGTTTATGAAATTCTTTAGTAAGAATATTGGGGAATATCCCTACGAGCAATATTCAGTTATCCAAGGTGGTGATGGTGGTATGGAATATGCCATGGCTACTTTAATCACGGGAGAACGCAAATTTGAAAGTCTGGCAGGGGTAACAGCTCACGAGCTTGCTCATTCTTGGTTTCAGCATATCTTAGCGACTAATGAATCTAAGCACGAGTGGATGGATGAAGGTTTCACAACGTTCATTTCTACATTAGCCATGAACGAGGTGATGCAAGAAAATAAAGAAAACCCTCTTGAGGGCACATACAAAGGATATTACAGTTTAGTAAACTCTGGCAAGGAGCAACCACAAACTACTCATGCAGACCGTTACGACCTTAATTTTGCTTATGGAATTGCTGCATACAGCAAAGGTTCTATTTTCTTATCGCAGTTGGGTTATATCATCGGACAAGATAAGTTAATGGAAACCATTCGTAAGTATTACGAAGACTTCAAGTTCAAGCATCCTATTCCAAATGATATTAAGCGTACCGCTGAGAAGGTTTCCGGTATGGAGCTGGATTGGTACTTAACCGATTGGACACAAACTACAAACACTATAGATTACGGCATTAAAGATGTTAAAGACAATAACGGAAAAACAGAAGTTTCCATGGTACGTACCGGTGCAATGCCAATGCCCTTAGATATTTTAGTAATTTATGAAGACGGTACAAAAGAAACTTTTTACGCTCCTTTACGCATGATGCGAGGCGAAAAAGAAAACCCCTACCCACAAATAAACCGAACGGTATTAGGAGATTGGCCATGGGCACAATCCAATTACAACTTTACCATTAACAAACCTGTTAATAGCATTAAAGCGGTAGTTATAGACCCTTCTCAATTGATGGCAGATATCAATCAAGAAGACAATGTTTGGCAAAAAACAGCGGAATAAATAACTAAAAAGTGTTTATTTTTTCTTCAATGATTAGATTTGTAATTGCCCCCGTTAACCGGGGGCAATTTTTTAAATAACGTTTATGTCCGACCTCACTTTCCCGAAAAAAGAAAAGCTAAAAAGCAAAAAGCTTATAGAGCAATTGTTTGCCGAGGGGAAGTCGGTTTCCGTATTTCCGATAAAACTAATTTATCTTCCTGTTCAATTTACAGAAGACACACGCTTAAAGGCTGGAGTTACCGCTCCCAAAAAGAATTTTAAAAGTGCAGTAAAACGAAATCGTATTAAGCGTTTAATGCGAGAAGGTTATAGACATAACAAACACCTTGTTTTCAACAATAGAGAAGGCTCTTTTGCGTTTCTATTTTTATACCTTGGCAAAGAGATGCCTTCTCAAAGCAATGTTAAAAAAACGATGAAAGAAGTTATAAAGCGTTTTTTGGACAAAAACACTACAGATATAGGCATTTAGGATTAAAAATATAGGGGCGGTCCATGACCAAAAAACTATCAAAAATATAAAAGAAGATGAAAAAGATGCTCGGCAAAAAAATACTGATTCCCGCCTTCGCAATTGTCATTCTAATAGCGGGCAGTAGTTTTGTAAAAAGTGATTTCTTTGAAATTGCCAAGCAAATTGAAATCTTCACTACCCTATTCAAGGAATTGAACATGAATTATGTAGATGAGACCAACCCTGCAGAACTCATGGATACCGCCATAAAGAACATGTTGGATGATCTTGACCCGTACACGAAATTCTTAAATGAACAAGATGTAGAAACCTACCGCATTAACAATGCCGGGGAATATTCGGGTATTGGTGCGTTGGTACGTTCCTTTAAAGACCGGTTGTTAATTGTAGAACCGTACAAAGATTACCCTGCGGACAAAGCCGGACTAAAAGCAGGGGACGAGATCATTAAAATTGGTGCCATTAGTGTTTCCGATTTTGATAACAACGCAAGTGAACTCTTAAAAGGAGCCAACAATACTGCTGTTGAAGTCACTTTTAAAAGACAGGGCGAAACTAAAGTTGCCACTATTACCCGTGCCGCCGTAGAAGTAGATGCCGTACCGTTTTATAAAATGGTAGATAACAAAACAGGCTACATTGTTCTTTCCAGATTCAACGCCAAAGCTTCTGCACAAACTAAAGAAGCGCTTGTAGATTTAAAGGAAAAAGGTGCCGAGAAAATTATATTGGATTTAAGGAACAACCCAGGCGGATTGCTATCTGAAGCCATAAACGTTACCAATCTATTCGTTGACAAGGGCGAATTGATTGTAACCACAAAATCCAAGGTTAAAAAATTCAATACCGAGTACAAGACCAGAAACAAACCTGTTGATATGGAAATTCCATTGGTGGTTTTAGTAAACGGTAGCAGTGCTTCAGCAAGTGAAATTGTTTCCGGTGGATTACAAGATTTGGACCGTGCCGTGGTAATGGGTGCGCGTAGCTTCGGAAAAGGACTTGTACAGCGCCCTTTAAAGCTTACTTATGGCACACAGCTAAAAGTTACCATAAGTCGCTATTACACCCCTTCTGGAAGATGTATTCAGTCATTGGACTACTGGAACCGCGATGAAGATGGAAATGCGGTGCAAAAGACCGCTTTTAAGGACTTTAAAACACGTAACGGTAGAAAAGTGCAAGATGGTGGCGGCGTGTTGCCCGATATTGAAGTAGCCTCGGCAAAAGCGAATGAGCTTACCACTGCCCTTTTGAACAATAATGTGATTTTTGATTACGCAACGAACTATTTCTACAAGCATCAACTACAAGAGGTGTCTAACTTTAAATTTTCCGATACCGATTACAAAGAGTTTAAGACCTTTGTTTCCAAAAGCGACTTCTCATACGAGACAAAAACAGAAAAGACACTTAAAGCGGCTATGACAGACCGTGAGGAAGTGATTTTTAATGATGCCATAGAAAATGACTTCAGAACCTTACTGTTGGATATTGAAAAGAGTAAAATTGCCGCTTTGGACGATTACCAAAGAGAAATAAAAAGCAAACTAGAAGATGAAATCGTAAAACGTTATTTCTATCGTGAAGGTCTTTACGACTACTATCTTAAAAATGATGATGCCATTTTAGCGGCTACCGAACTTTTGGACAACGAAAACAAATACTGGGATATTCTAAAATAAGAGTTTTCACTTTAATTATGGCCTTCAATAAAATTCATCATATTGCCATTATTTGCTCAGACTATCAAAAGTCCAAGCACTTTTATGTTGAAATTCTCGGCTTGGAAATCTTGAACGAAGTTTTTAGAAAAGAACGCCAGTCATATAAATTGGACCTTGCTCTTAACGGGAAATATATAATTGAACTCTTTTCATTTCCTAATCCACCGCAACGGCCTTCACGGCCAGAAGCTCAAGGTCTGCGCCATTTAGCTTTTGAAGTGGACAATGTTTCCGAAGAAAGAGAAAGACTTATTAAAAAAGGTGTGGATGTTGAACCCATCAGAACCGATGAATTCACGGGCCGCAAATTTACTTTCTTTGCGGACCCAGATGACCTTCCTCTTGAACTCTACGAAAAATAGAAGTTTCTTAAGGTTTTAAATTTTTGATTTTTACATTTCTAAAGTCGATAGGCTGCCCTTCGCTCTGCAAAGCGATCATACCTTCTTTCAACAGTTTGCCATCTTCTTTTTGTTTGGGATCATAACCAACAACGGTGCCTCCACCAACTTGGGGTTTAGTGTATTCCAAAACCACTTCCCCATTAATAATTTGCGTTACCAAAGAATCTCCTCTAACAATCAATTCGGCTTTTACCCATTGGTCGCCATAATAGGTTTTGGAAGAAGATCGTAAACAATGGCTTGGGTATATCTTGCCCTCATATTCAATTTCAGTTCCTGGGGAGCACATATTACCTGTAGGCCTAGCTTCGCCTTCCTTTATTCCGCCAAGAAACTGCATTTCTACGGAAATGGGCCAGTTCTGCTCTTTCAACATGGTTCTTGGGTCTTGAGAATGGTACATGACACCACTATTCATCTCTGTAAAAACCGGCGCACCCTGATGAAGGTCTCCCACAAATCTGTATTCCATGGACAAATGGAAACTAGAGTACGGCTTATTAAAATATAAATGTCCAAACCTATCGTTGAAATCGCCGTCATATTGATCATAACGCACTTTGATCATACCATCTTCAGCACGGAAAGTATCCCCAAAATTATCTCCTGTTTCGTAATGATGAATTTTTGTGGTCCAACCGTCTAAATTCTTACCGTTGAACATATCTTCCCAACCGGTTTCAGTAACCGTAGTTTTGGTTGAATTACAAGCCACAAGGGCGATGGAAGAAATAAAAAGGGCAATTTTTGAGAATTTCATAATATGCGTGTTGAGAGAAATTTGATTGAGTATGTTATTTTAAACTTTGAAATATACTTTGTGTTTATCTAAAAAGTAAGTGATATACCAAAAGATGAAAAGTACGAACAAAGCATTAATAACCATAATTAGTTTTTCCGGAATACCAAGCGGAGACAAAAGTCCTTCGGTCCAAATTTGGCCAAAACCCCTAAACCATTGTACTCCTACCGTTTCGGCAAATAGATAAATAAAAATAGAATTTGTGCCAACAACGGAAAAAATCTTCAACCACTTCATTTGGTTTCCTTTTACGTCAATTGCCCAATAGAAAAGCGTCAGCGTCAAAATAGCCAATCCACCGGAGGCCAAAGTAAAGGAGCTGGTTGCAATACGTTTTATTATAGGTGTGATTCCTGCAAAATCCATAACAATACCAAGTACAAGTAAAACAGTTCCATAAATTAAAAAAGGTTTCAGTTTTTCTTTTACCGATATATGAGATAGTAAAATCCGTCCACAGACAACACCCCAAATGGTATGGGCCGCTGTTGGAATAAAGTTTACAAAGACCCAATACCCATCATTTACCTGCCCCATTACCAACATATCTATATACGAACCGAAACTTTCGTGACCTTGTGCATAAGGTGCTTCCGGATTGTAGGCGCGATACAATATCTCTGTAAGAATAAGCAAACCTAATGATATACCGATTTGTATTTTATTTGGAAGGTTCATAATCGCATAGGCGATAAGAATGGTAAAGGCCAATTGTACCAGTACGTTCCAAAGCTCCCAAACTAAAGCATGGCTATAGACGCAATGCAACAACACACCAAATGAGAAGAGTAAAAAACATCTACGTAAAATATGTTTGGTAACCCCTTTTCTATCTCCCGAAGCAAGGCGCTTCCTTAAAGAAAAAGGCATGGCAACCCCAACAATAAACATAAAGAAAGGTTGAATCAAATCCCAAAACCGGAGTCCATTCCACGGGTGATGATGTTATTGATGTGCAAGACCGGAAAACATAGTTCCTTCGGTCAGTTCCGAAAAATTATGGTGAAATCCCGCCGCTTCGGCAATAAGTAAAAACATGGTAAGCCCTCTAAAAACGTCCAAAGAAAAAAGACGTTTTGAAACATTTTCTGCTAATTGAGACATTTTCGGTAATGCGTTGGTTGATTCTTCTAAAGTAGGGAAAATATTAGATTTATAGGCTCTTCATAATTTTCAATCATTATACTTATCTTGGTAATGATGGATATCAATCTGAAGAAACATATAGAATATTTGCTTTGTATAAAGATTCAAACAATGCAATCGGTTTCCGGCGGTGATATTTCGGAGGCCTACCATTTACAATCGGAAACAGAACGATTCTTCTGTAAAGTTAATCATGGAAGCAATGCGCATGATATGTTCAAGGCCGAAAAAGCCGGCCTTGTTGCCATTGCCAATACTAAAACTATTGCGGTGCCTAGAGTGTTTCTATGTGAGGCGCTTGATACAGGTGCCTTTTTAGTTATGGAATATATTGAGCCCAAAAGACCCATGGAACCAGATTTTGAACAATTGGGTCACCAACTAGCAGGTTTACATCTGAATGGCACCTCCGATGCTTTTGGTTTTTCTATCCCTAATTTTATTGGTAGCCTTCCACAATCAAACTCTGCTCATTCCAATTGGCCCGCATTTTATGTTCAAGAGCGACTGGTGCCTCAGCTTAAATTGGCAAAAGAATCTGGAAAGCTAGACGATAGTGAAATTCCTGTGGAAGACAAACTTTTGAAAACGTGCCAAAATCTATTTCCGAACACAAAACCATCTTTAGTACATGGCGATTTATGGAGCGGAAATTATCTGATATCAACAAACGGCACTCCCTATTTAATAGACCCAGCAGTGTATTTTGGCCATCATGAAGTAGATTTGGCCATGACCCGGCTCTTTGGAGGTTTTGGCTCTTCTTTCTATAATGCCTATCAAGAACATTTTGCGCCAATTGGTAATGAAAAAGAACGAATAGATATTTACCAACTTTACTATTTCTTAGTGCATTTAAATCTATTTGGAAGTTCTTATAAAGCTTCGGTTACGGAAATATTGCAACGGTATTTTTAAGTTTTTACTTACATTTAAATACCTGA
>Ga0114952_1001258_pt1 | contig 21902 bp, 16 predicted proteins | sample SidtaG_2_FD_87303 | JGI IMG/M metagenome (GOLD analysis project Ga0114952, IMG submission 87303) | Marine algal microbial communities from Sidmouth, United Kingdom - Sidmouth_Asex2 metaG | ecosystem: Host-associated > Algae > Red algae > Unclassified | place: Sidmouth, United Kingdom | collected...
GAAGATCTCTTATGCCTTGCCAGGTAAGTTTACCTATGGACAAGACAGTAATGAACTTCTTGGTCATTATTTTATTGGAGATTATACTCAAGACCCTTCCGTCAATGGAGCGATGAAAGCTGGAAGACTTTTAGCTCAAAGCCTCTATTAGATGAACGTAAAAAAAATATTTTTAATGAGAGTAAGCACTCTTAAGTTGTGTAACTAATTGCTTAACACTCATAATATTATTGATCATTGCTGAGACTTGACCGATTTCTAGTTCTCCGGAAGATAAGTCTCCATGGAGCATCCCATTTTTTGCTCTATTTTTTCCTAATATTTCAATCAGTTCTTCTTTACTTGCGCCCTTATCTTCAAGTTCAGTAACTGATCGAGCAAAATCATTGTCCAATAACCTCACGGGGATATATTTTTTCATTAAGAGTTTAGTCATACCAGGACTTGCATTTACTATTGATCGTTTAAAGTTCTCATGGGCACTGGATTCAATAGTAGCTACAAATCTACTACCAATTTGAACCGCACTTGCTCCTAAGGCATGGGCGGCCTTTATCTGTCTGACACCAGCTATCCCACCGGCTGCAATAACTGGTATCTTAACTGCATCGACAACTTGAGGAATAAGCACCATTGTGGTCGTTTCGTTTCTTCCATTATGTCCTCCCGCCTCAAATCCTTCAGCGACCACTGAATCTACGCCAGCATCTTCACATTTTTTTGCCAAGAGGGCAGAGCTACAAACATGTATCACCATTCTTCCTTCTGCTTTAAGAAGTTTTGTAAATTTATTTGGACTTCCTGCAGAGGTAATAAAAATTTTTACCCCTCTATCCAGTGCAATCTTAAGTTGAGCTTCGATATCTCTATATAACAAAGGAAAATTAACAGCTAATAAGTGGTCATTATTTTCAATTAATTCTTGAGCTCTGAGGATTTGTTGATCAAGAAGTTCTTTATTCATAGAACCTGCACCTATAGTCCCAATGATTCCTTCATTAACACTTGCTGCAGCTAACTTGGCACCTGAACACCAAACCATTCCAGCTTGGATGATAGGATAAGAGAGTTTAAATAGTTCACAAAATTTATTCATTATTTAAAGTAGCCTTGGTGGCAGATTTTTTTCTCCCAAACCCTTTGAGATTTTCAATAGACCAACCTGCCAGTTTAAGATTTTCTCGTATACTATGGCTTGCACTATAAGTCGTAAGAATAACCGTTGATGAGGAAAAGCTTCTTAAGCAATCAAACCAAGATTTTGTCCATAGGGTGGGATTTTTCTTAGGACTGAAAGCATCTTGAAAGATCTTGTCTATCAAAGTTTTATGAGTGTTGAAATATTTTGGTGTTGTCTCAATAGCATCACCAATTAAAATAGTTAACTTAATATTTTCGAATTGATGTTCAATAATTTCTGATTTTTCTTTTTCAATATCAAAGTATTCTTTAAAGAACCAATAAACTAAATTGAAATCAATCTCAGTACTTATAAAGTGTAGGCTGCTTGCCTGTTCATCGCACATTTTTTTTACAGCGAGAAAGTTTTTACCTAAGCCAAAACCAACTTCAAAGACGCATTTAGAGTTTTGGATATCATCTTTTAAATTTGAATCTATTAGAAAGTATTTTTCTGTCTCGCCATCAGCACCACTTGTAGAGTGACAATTTTCATCAAAGTGCTTGGAATAAAGAGTGTATGACCCATCATCAGTTAAGACTTGATCATAATTAGGCGGAATGTTTGTAAAGCCAATCTTCAATTTGATCCTTGGTCCAATCAGGAGCATCAAAAGCTAATTCATGTCCAGCACTTGGATGAGTTCTTAATTCAACATCCCAGGCCTTGGCAATTGCTTGTGAGCATTCAACAGAGCATAACCTATCATTTAGAGAAGCTATTAACAAAATTGGGACTTTCGGCTTTTCTATCGATGGGGCAAATTTTCTAGCGGCCCAAATCTGTCTAAATGCATTTACATAAGATACAGGATTAGTATTTTGTAAATCACTCCAACTTTTAATGAGTTCATTTTTCCTATTGCCCTGTTCATTGGAGACAAGATCGATAATATTTTTTTCTTTATTATAAGAGCCTTTGGAGAGAGCAATTCGAATAATTTGGGCCATCGCTTTTGGACGTAATCTTTTGTAAATAGGAGAGATTCCTTTAAAGCTTGTATTTGCAAAAATAGCACTTCGAAAATCATCAGGAAATCTTTGAACCCATCTAGAACCAATCATGGCACCTAAAGACATTGCAAAAATATGAACTTGAGTACCAGCGGATATATCTTCTAACATTTGAGATCTTAGATCATCAACATATTGATCAATGTCAGTGAGGGATTGTTCTTGATACCGCGTTCCATTTCCTGGAATATCATACGTCAAAATTTTAACACCTTGTAGCGCTGAATCTATGGCCTCTAGAGATTGTCCCCAATGTTTTTGGCCTCTAATTAATCCTCTCAATGCAATCAATACCTTGTCACTCATAACTTATTTTTTTACCCTATATTCATTAATTCTTCCAGGAGTCGGCATGATTTTATCTGATAGTGAAATACTCAAATTTGTAGAATCAAAGGATATCGTAGTTGAGCCTTTTGATCGTAATTGTCTAGGATGTAATAGTTATGATGTTCATCTCGGATCTAAACTAGCATTATATAAAAATCGAGTTTTAGATGCCAAGAAACATAATGAAATCGAATTTTTTGATATTCCAGAAGAGGGCTTTGTTTTAGAGCCTGAAGCATTCTATTTAGGATCGACTGCCGAATATACAGAATCACATAAGCACGTTCCATTCCTTGAAGGAAAGTCTTCAGTGGGTCGATTAGGGATAGATATACATGCAACTGCTGGTAAGGGTGACGTTGGATTTTGTAATTATTGGATGCTTGAGATCTCTGTGAAGCAACCGGTAAGAGTTTATGCTGGAATGCCTATCGGACAGTTAATCTTTTTTAATGTGGATGGAGATATTTTGATTCCCTACGGTTCAAAAAAGTCCGCTAAATATAATGCTAAGACATCTATGCCAATGGAATCTATGATGTTTAAAAATAATTTCTAAAATTGATCAAAAAAAAGCCCCTACAAAGTAGGGGCTAAAGTTATTATATATCTTTATAAAATTAGAACCTTCTACATCTTCCAATATATTCATATCTTTCAAAAGTGTCTCGATGAGAACCTCGGAAATCTCCATTATTAGCTCCATTTGAAGCATACGTTTGGAATAATAGTTCTTTAGTAACAGTTTCTAAGTAATAATCAACTTCTTGGTAACCTCGAACGTTTACATGAGTTCGACTGCAGTGATTTCTACAAATACGTCTGTTTCTTCTATCAATACGACAAATTCTTCTACAATTTCTATTTGGAAGCATGATCGTAATATTACAAGATCTCGTCTCTCTCCTAACATCAGATTGTGAGACAATGGTATTTAATCTACCAGCTATATCTAAATTTTGATTATTTTGAAAAGCTTTAATTGAAAATGGTCCATCTTCAGCAGGAAGCCGAACTCCATCTTTAAGTTCAATAGTAAAGTTATTTTCTACATCTCCACTTTTAAGATTAACTTTTAGTTTATCATCACCTTTAATTTTTACTTCCGCTTTATAATTTCCTTTGGCTATCGTTTTTCCATCTTGTAGCGAAATAGCATTTGCCGCGTAGAAGTTTCCTTCAAATTTCTCGCAAGATATTAAAAAGGTTAGACAAAGAATAAGTGGATAAAAGAACACTTTTTTCATAAATTTCCTCCTGGGAAAAGCACACCAGTAAATTCTGATTTATCCTATTATTACTAATGAATTTTAAGTAAACAAATGTGTAAATGAATGTTTGATAGGGAAGTCATATTTAGAGGAAGTGGAGCCACTTTGATACCATTAAATAGAAAGAGTTTATTTATTTTTTAAGATTACTTTTTACAGATGCTCAAGTTATGATGAATAGAATTGAAAATTTTAATATATCTACTATTTTTATCTAGCAGTGTATTTGCTAAGTATGGATCTCTTTCTTTTAGGCATAATGATCCTGCAAGTGTGATTGATAACCAAACCATAAATCTTTGGTGGATTAATGCAAGTTTAGAATATGAATCTAATAAATTTATTTTTGATTCTGAGTTTCAATATGAAGAGGGTGGGTTATTCGTTTTTTCTATTAAAGAACTCTATTACAAAAATTCCTATACCAATATTGATATAAAAGCTGGAAGGTTTAACTTAGACTATTCCTATATAGATAAAAAATGGGGATTAGGAAAAATCAATAATCGGGTAAATTTCGACTTTTTTCATCCAGGACAAGAAGGACTCATTGGTCTTGGGTTGAGCTTTAAGAAATTTAGAAATATTACTATTGATGGATTTATAAGTTATGTGAATGCTCCTGAATTGAATCCTCCGTTAAATATTGATAATGATCAAGGGACAATTACCTCAAAAAGTTCTTGGGCCGATGCTCCGGATTCAGAGGCAACTTCAGCGGGAGTGGTATTTCCACTGACTTATAATGTAAATACACCCTCAATTAGTGATTTAGCTCTCAATCCTAGTGTTGGCTTAAATATAAAGTTTTCAGACTTGATAGCTTCAGACTTATCTATGAATATCTTCGGGATATACAAACCAGAAAATCAATTATCAAACGAAGCTAATGTAGAGTTGGTTATTACTCCGACAAATAATGGAAAGGTAACTATAGATCCTAGTTTAACTCAGCATTTCGTTTTTGGAGCCAACTTATCTAAAGTGATCCAAGATAAATATTTTTTTAATCTAGGTGTAATTTCTAATAAAATTAATGAAAAAGCTATCGTTGATAGTGATATTATCGATGATAATATTGGTCTTGGGATTGATATCAACCGCTCAAATGAAACTTATGCTGAAATATCTAGTTCAGCTAGATTTGAAAGTATCTTTATTGATTTAGGGTTTTTGAAAAGACTAAGTTCTTTTAAACAAGAAAGTAGCCTTGATACATTGCCTCGATGGGATAGTACTATGCATTTTCATCTTGAATATCAGTTTTTAACAAAATTTTTATTATCAGGAGATTTGAAATACGACCTCAGTAATAAAGACAGACTCTATCAGGCAAGTGTTAACTACACATATTCACCATACCTGAGTGCCAAGCTTGGTTTCCAGATAATTGGTTCACCTCCAAATGGTGATGGTTACTGGGCACGTTATAGGGAAAACGATTCAGTTTTTGCCGATGTCAAATTGACCTACTAATACCTAGATAAAATATAACGAGAAGTATTGTATGAGAAATAAGTTCATACATTTATCGTTATTTTTATCTTTTATCCTAGGTTGTGGAGATCTAAATGATGGACAATGGTTTAAAGACGAACCAATTGATCGTAAATTTGCAAGTGCAGATTGTGAGATTAATACGTCTAATTTTGATTATTTTACTGAGAAAGTAATTAAGAATGATATTAATTGTGCTTTTAACCAAATCAATCTTCTACTTGATTTAATTAAACCTGAAAATCCAAATATAAAAGACAAAAATATTTCTAAGCAGTCATTAAAGAAATTCTTAAAAGAAAATGTAGATAATAGTGAAGATTTAGTAGATGCAGTAGATCTCTTTTTTCAAGTCAATGGGTTTTTGTTTGATAGACCTAAGGACTACTTAGTTAAAGCAGACTTAAATGATTTGCAAGATTTTATTAATATCACAAATAAAGAATTAGTAAACATTACTCAATTAAGCGAATTTAATAATATTGGTCTTGGTGATTATAAGATTAAAAAAGAGTCAAAGATTATTAAAAGTATCAATCTAGTTTCTGATAAATTAATAACTATTTTAAATAAATATAACTCAGCAAACAAACTATCTCTTGTAGAGCTTAGCCAAAACCTAAAAGTCTTGTCTGGAGAAAGGATGGGAGATAAAGTTTTAGCGGCCATTGCTTTCAAAGATCTTTTGTTCACAGGTGAAGAGAAATATCTGTTAAAGAGCGAATTGAGTGTATTCTTGGATAATTCTGATAACTTGCTAAGTAGCCTTTTATCATTGACTAATAGTACTAAAATAACTTTCTCCTCAAAGTATGAACAATATTCATTCTATAAGGACATACTAGTAAAGTTTGATAACTCATTGTTAATAAATGACGAAGGGATGAAGTTTGTCTTTGCAGATATAGCCCCGCTTTTAGAGGCCTTTAGAGAGGAAATATTCGGTCCTAATAATAAGTTTATGATCAACAATTATGAACATGAAGTTAAAAGAGCTAAAGAGATTTTTACTGGTTCAAGTAGTGGAAATTTTTATTCAGCTGATATAAGAAAGATCTTAGATGAAGTATATGTTCTCTCAGATAGATTTATAGATTTTAGTCATATTTATCTTAAGAATCAAGACTTCTTAGATACATTTGATTCTAGAATTACTAATACTAAAGAAATGGTCAACCCTGTTAATAATGAAAATTTCGATGCATTCATCAGTATTATAAAAAAGCAGAGATATTATCAAGATGATAATGGTTTAGGTTATTATGGAAATAGCTTTAAGAGAAATCTTGATGGCATCACTATCTTTGGAGCTCTCTATCATGGTTTAGAAAAAGTGATTAAATTTTATGAGACTAAACATCAATGTGGATTAGAGTCTCATAGACTTACTAACTACGAAACAAGTGTTGTAGAAACAATAGTCTTGCCTGAAGAATACGTCTGTAAAGATGGAGAGGATAATAATTCGACTCTTCATATTTCACAATTGTATTTAGCAATTCTAGATTTTAGAAAAATACTTTATGAGTCGAAAATAATAGATCCAACTAGAGAAGAGCATGCAGCAGAAAATGCTAATAACTTACCTGATCTTTTCTTAGAAGTTGCTGATGGTGATGGAGTTTTGGCTATTGCTGAGTTATCAGAATTTTTTAGTAACCTATTTGCAGCAATTCCTATAAAAGATAGTTTATTAGAATTTTATAAGCAAAAATGTGGAGTGCTGAATAATGATACTAGTAAACAATTAATTCAATTTCCAACGGCTTGTGTGAGAGAAAATGTTTATAATTCACTTGAAGAGATCGTTGAACGAAAAAATAAAAATATTTCATACATTGATAACCTTCCCAGGTTTAAAAAGTATTTCGATGAAATAGATGAAGTTTCTAAAGAGAGATATATTTTACTCTTAGAGAAGTACTCAAGAGGTTGTGGCCCCTATGTGAATGTACCAACAACTGGGATAGACCTTGTTGGAATTTACACTGGATTAGTAAATATGGAATCTACGATGAGCAAGTTTGATCTTAATGGAAATAACATTGTTGATTCAGATGAAGCGGAGCTTACATACAAGCATTTTGAGAGGGCATTAAAGTCAATTCTAAGTGGATTCGAAAAACTAGCGGGAACAAAGAACATTTTTAAATTTCTATTGAAATATAAGCGTCTACCAACAGCAAAAGATGTTTTTAAATTACTAACAATTGGAAAAATGCCATCAGCTGATAGAGAAACAATCGTAACTATTCTTGTGGCCTTACAGACCGTAAGTGATCAAGATAGACAAGAGAGAATGGGTGATAGATATGTTTCTAAAGGTGATTTCTGTAAGAAGAAATTTAATGTTCAAGATTTAAATGATGATAGATATAGATGCTTAGTAGATAAAGATGAAGATTTTTGTAATTAATAATCTTTTATCTTAAATGCTCGCTTACAATATTCTGGACCAGTTCTAAAACAAGCTTTCTTTGTACATCTAAATGGTTGCTTAGGATGAGTTCTCATACAGTCATTACATCCATCATGCCAAATTAAGCACTTTTTCTTTGAGATATCAATTTTCTGACACGACCATTGGCAAGACTTTTCATCAAATTTGGGATTCGTAGATTCCGCACACCGAAGTGGGTTGGGAGTCATGACACATTCTTTTTTTAGCGGTTTAGATGAACCAGCTAATAAAGTTATAGAAAAGATAAAAATTAAATATTTCATTAGTAAAACAGGTTTGAAACCACTCCTATAGGCAAAAATAAGGACAATGCAATAGCTGTTGATACTAGGATGAAAGCTATTAATAAATAGAGAATATTAAAAATTGAGTTCATAGAAATATTCTATAAAAAAATAGAGAACAAGGAAAGTAATAGATTTACTCAGTCATTTGCCGGTAAAAGACTACACTACAAGATTGAATATACTTAGCAGATTAAAATTAGTGTATGTTGAAAAACTATTTTTATCTAGATAAAAGATCTTTGGCCCTATCCAGAGTATTGATGGGTATATTTCTTATTTATGATATTGTTCGTCGTCTCCCTTATGCTAAAATTTTTTACTCTGACGAGGGAGTGTTGCCTCGTGGTTACTTTCTAGAACATCTTGGACATTCGTGGAGTGCATCCTTGATGTTTATAAATGGAACAATTTATTTTACCTATTTTTATTTTTTTATCTATCTTATTTTAGCTTTCTTATTTGTTCTAGGTTGTAAAACACGTTTAGTTACATTTCTATTATGGATATTTACTCTCTCTCTCCATGATAGAAATTGGGATGTCTTAAATGCTGGAGATGATATTGTAAGAATGTACTTACTTATTGCATGCTTCTTACCAATGGGAGCAAGGTATTCAATTGACAATGCTTTAAGAGTGAAAAAAGATGATGAATCTCAATACAGTTCAATATGGGTTTTTGCTTATTATTTACAAATTGCCTTGATTTATTTTACTACTTTTCTATTTAAGACAGGTAAAGAGTGGAGAGTTGATTATACTGCAACTGAATATGCTCTTGGCCTCAATAATTTTGCCTCTTATATTGGTGCGTTTTTGAGAGATTTCCCAGGTCTTTTAAAATCTCTAACAATCATTTCAATTTATGGTGAATTGATTTGCCCGATTCTGCTAATGTTTGGCTTTATATTTCTGAGAAAATCTCATTGGCCTAAAAATATAGCTAGTTTTTTTGGAGTCTTTTTCCATGTTGGATTAATATTTCTCATGACATTAGGGAGCTTCCCATTTTTTTGTGTAGCCTGTTGGTTAGCTTTTGTTCCATCGGAGGTTTGGAATCGATTCTTGGCTAAGAAAAATATTTCTACTAAACAAGAGTTATATTTTGACGGTGATTGTAGTTTTTGCTTGAAGATGACTAAGATTATTCATGAATTTTTAATGTTAGAAAAAATCAGCATAAAAAAAGCTCAAGAAAACCAAAAAGCTTTTGCAATAATGACTGATGAAAATTCGTGGGTATTGAACAAAAAGAAAAAATTCTACACAGGTATAGTCGTCATCGTTGAACTTCTTGAGAATTCAAAACTGCCAACTATGTTCAAGAAATTTTTCACATTGGTTTTTTCCAATCCTCTAAGCTCTTTTATATATAAAGTGATTGCAAAAAATAGAATGATTGCTAGCAAGGCAACGACTTCTTTAACACCTCCAAGGGAATTTAAAAAAGATGGAATTTTGAGTATGTCCATAGGTTTAGTTCTGATTTTCAGTTTAATTTATTGGAATTTTAAATTCTTTTCCCCATCAATTAAAAAAAATCTAGCTATTTTTAAACACTCCACGAGACTTTTTCACTCTTATCAAAAATGGTCTATGTTTTCTCCTTATCCATACTCGCACAATCAATGGTATGCAATGCCTGCTGAGTTTAAAGATGGAAGTAAGAGAGATATTTTTAACTATAACTATCAAGGAGGGGAAGGTAAGCCTGGTTTCCAGAGGCTTGCTTACATGAACTCTATGGTTAAAAAGTATTTATCTAATATTGGTAAAAATAAGAAAAAAGATAGATTAGAGCAATTTGCAAAATATAATTGTAGAAAATTTAATTCAAATGGTAGAAACTTATATTCTTTTAAGATTATTAAGTATCGTCAAAGAGTCACCTTGAAATCAATGGAAGAGGCACCGGTTAGTGAAAAGGTTGTTTGGGATCATAAGTGTTATAAGCTCTGATCTCTCTATATTCTGCTCTTGATATCTAAGACAAATATGTGAAACCTGTAAAATTTACTCAAAAGTATAAGATGATTTTTAAGTATGTTAATTGTTAACCAATAACTTTAAACACACGGAGATTTTACAATGAAAAGAATTCTTATGATCCTTGTACTATGTATTGGTACAACATCTTTTGCTCAAATTAATCTAGATTTTGGGAAAATTGGTAGTAGCTTTGAATTAGACTTTAACTCTGGATATGCTTGTAAAGTAGATCCTTCTTTCTCAGGAGCACCAACATTAGGTTACGGGGCAACTGAGAGTATCGCTAAAGCTAATGCGATTAATAATTGTATAGTTGAAACAGGTAATCATCAAATGCATTGTAAGAAAGTAGAATGTACTCCGATTACTTTTGATAGTGATAAACCAAAAATTAGTATAAGTAATAATAATGGTAGAATAGGTGTTTTCTTTTCTTATGGAGTGAAAGCAACTTGTATTGTTAAAGCATCATTTGGTGAAGGACTATTTTATTCAGAAGCTTCTTCTAAACTTGAAGCTGAAGTTTACGCTCAAAGAGTTTGTATGGGGCAAACAGGAAACGCTAGAATGCATTGTGATGAAATTGTTAGTTGCGAGCAGACAGAAGGAATTTCAGGTGGAACAAAGAATAAGACTAAAAAAGTGATTGGTGGTATTTTAAAAGATATTTTTAATAATTAATTATTATTTCAAACTCATAAATTGACCTAAACTTTCTTAGTCTAAGAAGGTTTAGGTCTTTTTTTTCTCTTCATATCTAGTAAATTTTACATTTTTTTGAGATTAATATTAAAAATTTACTATTTGATGGTAAGAAGAACTATCAATATAGCACAGGAGTATACATGAAATTATTTTTCACTTTTTTACTAGCACTTTCTTTTTCAGGTTTATCACAAGAAGTAACATTGAAAGACATTCTTGAAAAAGCAGCACAAGCTCCCGAAGCTCTAGAAGCTCCAGAAGCAGTGGTGATCCCATTGACGATTGAAGAAGTACTAGGAAATTGTCGAGAGATGATGGAAATCAAAGATGGTGGGAATGGACCTCAAGGCGAAATAGCAAAATTTTCAATTGCAAATTTAAGTGTATGTTTAGAATCAACATATAGAGAATTTAATAGTGGGGTTTCAGAAGAGCTTCTTGGTTCTCTATTATTGAATACATATATGGAAATTTTTAGATTAAAAACCAATGTATATGTTAGTGCTAGAGCAGAACAAAGAAATGTTGAGTATAAAGTTGCCACTCATTTTGAGTTAATACCAGGTACAAAGGTCATATTGACTGAAAGACCAGATGCGTATTTTGGTCACGGGACTACTTCAGAATTGCCACTAGCAAATATTCTTGGGTTTATAATCGAACTTTAAGAATGCAGGAAGCGCTCTGCCAGCATGGAAGCTTGGCATCCTGATCCAGCAGCTGAAATAGCTTGTCTAAAAACTGGATCTTGAACATCACCGCAGGCAAATACACCTGCCACATTTGTTTCCCCTCCATTTTTAGTCTTTATAAACCCATGATTATCTAAGTCTATTTGATTATCTAAAAAGGACGTATTGGGCACATGTCCAATTGCATAGAACAATCCATCTGTTTTTCTTGTGCTCACTTTATTTTCTTTATTATTTAAAACTTTGACACCAGTAACACCTGAATCATCAAAAAGTATTTCTTGTATCTCAGTGTTCCATAAAAATTCAATATTTTCAGTATCCATTGCTCTTTTTTGCATCGGCTTGCTTGCTCTTAGTTCTTCTCTTCGAACGCAAACAAATACTTTACTTGCAAATTTTGCAATGAAGGTAGCATCTTCCATCGCCGTATCACCGCCACCAACAACATGTACAACTTTGTCTCGATAGAAAAAACCATCACAAGTTGCACAAGTACTTACACCTTTTCCTGTTAATTCTTTTTCATTTGCTAGACCTAAAAACTTTGCACTGGCCCCTGTTGATAGAATAATTGTATCAGACTCAATAACTTCATCATCTATAAATATTTTAAATGGTCTTTTAGAGAGATCAACTTTTGTAACGTGTTTTTGTATATACTCTGCACCGAATCTTGCTGCTTGTTTCTTTATATTATTAATAAGATCAGGGCCCATTATCCCTTCAGGAAAACCAGGAAAATTTTCAACGTCGGTTGTCAGGGTCAATTGGCCGCCTGGTTCGTGTCCTTCAAACACGATAGGGGTAAGATCTGCTCTAGCAGAATACAAGGCAGCTGTGAGCCCTGCAGGCCCTGTTCCAATAATTGAGACCTTATGAACTGTCATCATTTTATCCTTTGATTTTATTGAACTGTATCTGAGTCTTTTGAAGTTTCAACTTCTTCTTTTTCCTCACCAACCCCAAGTTTCTTCTTTACTGCTAAAGTTCGGTCATCTTTTTCTGGATTTAGTTGATAATAAGCATCAACTGATATGAGTTCATCAGTCTTATCTAGTTTTTGAGTCAGTACATATGTTTCACCAGTAAGAGTGCAATCGTATTTATACGTTCTTACTTCTTTTCTTCTCTTTGCCATGGCGCGTTACCTTTGATTTGATTTGTTTTAATTTATAGCACGCATTAAAATTATATGTATAGAGCAAGTTGAAATTTAGATGAAGACAAGGATGTGTTAAATGCAAAAATTACTATTTTTAAGTGTAATGCTTTCTATTAATGCATTTTCATTGCCAATTGATTCTAAATTATCTGTTCGTATTCTTGAAACAACCCAATCAGGTAAAACTCTTCTCATCAACAGAGGAAGTATAGATAATTTAAATGTTGGTGATCATGCTAAGTTTTATATCACAGAGGCCATTGTTGCTCGTGCAGTTGTTATTAAGTTAAAACAAAATACTTCGATTTGGTCAGTCTATAGAATGGTTAACCCAGACTTAGTTATTAATGATGCAGCTTTGAAAATAAAGATCACACCAGCCGTTAAGCTAAGCAATAATCCTTATGCCATGCTTGCTGAGGATTCAATCAAAGGGCTAAATCTTGTTAGTGGTTCGGGAGATGATTATAAAGTTTATTCAGACTTACTAGATGATAGAGATTTTTCTGAAGCAGATGTGACAGAGATTTCTAGTCGAAATAATAATATCAATTTTAGAAAAAGCTTAAATTTAAAAGGTAGGCCATTTGAGTTTTGGACTAATTTAGGTTTTCATTTTTATAGCTCTCAAGTAAATGCCAATAGTACTTATGATGGAAGTGAACTGGTGGGTAGGTTTGCTCTTGGACTTGAGTTGTATCTTGGACGTTGGTTTTCAATTGCCCCCCAAGCCAGTTATATGCAGGATAGCTTATTAAGTTATGATGGAGCTGTCACAGATAGTACTTTATATGAATATGGAGGAGCATTTAATTTTTACCTTTTTACTTCGCCTCATCAGACTTACAAATTAATTCCCTATATTAGTCTAGGTGCCGCAGTTGGTAATATTGTAGATAGCTTCGCCTCTGGTACGGTCTCTGGTTCTAGCTCAACTTCAAGTACTACTGAAGAGGCATCTGGAACTACCTTTGCTTACTTTGGAGGGTTAGGACTTAAATATTATTTTGCAAGTAGGTTAGGCGTTAGGATGCTTCTTGATGCTTATAGAAGAGTTGATGTATTTGATGAACTTCCTGCCAGCGCGACTGAAGATGAATGGGATAGATGGAGATTTGGACCCAGACTAGCTTTTGGTTTTATGTATAGGTTTTAAACTTAAATTTGGATAATATGTCAGTTGCTTTCTTGCAAAAATTTTAGACACAACATCAGCTGCCATCTTTCTAAAAGTTGTATACTTTCCACCAATTAAGATTGAACAATTATTTTTTGGTTGAAAAATCAAATGTTGACGACTAGCTGCCCCAGGAGCTTGTGATTCATTAATCCCATTTTTTATAACTAAAGGCCTAACCCCGGCAGTCTGACCAATAATAGCATTTTCAATTTCTAGTCTAGGGAAATAATGTTTGAAGTTTCTGATGAGGTATTTTTTTTCTTGCTCAGAGATATCTAAGTCAAAAAAATCATCACCTTTGGTTAGTTTTAACTCGGTCGTTCCTAATAAAACAAACTCATCATGAGGGATTAAAAAGATGATTCTATTTTGTTCTTGAATAACAATAGGGTGAGGACAATCTATTTTATTCTTATCAAGAATTAAGTGGGATCCCTTTGATGGTAAAATTTTGGGCTTCCAATTAAAATCTAATTTCTTCATAATTTGATCGGTAAATGGACCTGTGCAAAAAATAATTTCATCTGCTCTTATTGTGAATTCTTTATGATTTTTCAAAGTAATAGTAAATGGTGATTTCTCACTAATTTTAAGGATTTCAGTATTTTCTAGGGTGATTGCATTCTTATTTGAATTGACGCTTTCAATAATACTCTTTCCAAAATCTTTATCATCTATTATGACATCGTGGTAAGTGATAGCACCAATAAGGCTTTTTGAATTCAGATGAGGAAGTCTCTTTATTAAATCTTTTTTTGATAACTTTCCAGAAGGTTTGTTTCTAAACATAGATAAAGTATCATAAAGTTTAACTCCGGCATATAACTTCCAAAAAGTATGAGGTGAATCCTTATAAACTGGGATGATAAATTCCAACTCTTTAGTAAAATCTGGTGCTAAATCTTTCCATGTGTTTTTTTCATTTAAGGCCTCTTTTACTAGGCTAAACTCAAGATGTTCAAGATAGCGAATTCCTCCATGAAGCATCTTAGAGCTTTGAGAGCTCGTTTGGGTCATAAATTCTTTTTTATCAATCAATAATGTTTTTTTATCATGAAGAACAAGATCTCTGAAAACTCCCGCTCCAGTGATGCCACCACCAACTACAATATATTCATAATGTTCTACTTTATCCATGCTAGAGACCCTGAAATGACAACTTTGATCATTCCTGTTGATTTAATTTTATAGTGTTGAAAAGTTAGTCCAATAATAGCATCAGCATCATTTTTAATTGCTTTTAATTTTAGACTCTCTGTTAAAAATACATATTCTTTTTCTACCGTATGGTCAGTTTTTGGATTCAATTGACTTTCGATGCTTACGAGATCACCAATTTTTAGTATATCGTAATTATCAATTGTACTTGTTTTTGAAGTGATAATATTTTTTTGAATGTTTGTAAATTTGTCTGTTCTTTCTGAGAGGGTGCCGTTATCCATCGGATCAAATTCAAAGGACTCCATGCTTGAGCTGAGGCAGAGTTCAAATTGAAGGTTTAAATTTTTAAATTTATGAATAAAGGTGACTCCCATGTATTCACTAATTCTTGGGATTAATAATTCTTTATTTTTAATAGCTCGATCTAATATTTGATCGTTAAAATATTCATCCATTCCAGAATCTATTAAAATTTCTTTAATTTTATTTTTTTGCCCTTTGGCGATATTTTTCAAAATTAAGCTGAAGCTTGGACTTGCTTCTAAAGGAATATTTCTGGAGATATTAGGAGAAATTGGTTCGTGAATATTAACTAATTTTTCTTTCGAATTTATTTCTTGATTGATCTCTTTGATAGTCGTCAGTTCTTTTTCTACGTTAGTATATTCATTTTCAGAATCATATTGATGAAGTTCTGATAAGAGCGTAATGGAATCATTTTTTTCTTCAGGGTCAACTTCTTCAAATGTAGAATTGATTTCTGTTTCAGAAAAAGGGGATTCAAGAATATCACTTTTAAAGTCTTGATCCAAATCTAGCTCTTCTTCAAATGTTGAAAATTCGGAGGGCTCTATAGTTAGATTTTCTTTATCAGGTGATTGAGAAGCTATTTTAGTCTCTTGTGTTGAAAACGTTTCATCATCTGTGTGCTCCCAGCTTTCAAGATCTCCAATTTTTGTAATATCTTTTTTATTATCATTCATTCTAATTTAATTATATCTTATAGATTAAAGGATTCAATGACCATGTTATTTGAATTTAGCAAAGTTAAAAGTACTCGGCGAAGCTCAATAAAATATTTATGGTCTTGAGTAGATGAATTTTAGTGGAGTACTTATCTTTCAATCCTCCATTATTATTAACTATAATTAGTACCTTAAGCCTATAAAATTCATATTTTTAACTCTTAAAGCATTGACAAATTTAATGGGCACTTTCATAAAAAATATAGTTACTCAGAAGCGATTGCTTTGAATAGAGAGAAAATATGAATAAGTACTATACTTGTTAACTAAGGTACCGACAAAGGATAAGTTAACTCTTGTAGATGGAGAAATTTTTGATAATTCGATTGTTTTTAATAATTCTAATTTCTTCATGTATGTCCAGTAATGATTCAACAAACGTTGTTGTAAGGGGACATGTAGAATTTGAAGGCCCATCGGTTGTCGATCCAAATCAACCAGACAATTTTTTATTAGAAGGAAGCCTTGATATTGTAAATTGTATTCCCTCTGCTCAGAAAGTTGTTGCCTTAACTGGATACTGTGCACCTAATGGAACAACTATTGAAATAAATTCACCTGATATGGTTCCTGAGATGGTGGTTTGTCCTTGCTCAAACGGTCAATACAGTTGTGGTCCGGTAGAGTTTGTTGGAAATAAGGATAATGGCCTTAACCCAATGGTTAATATTTTTAATAGTTCTTTTGCAAATTCTTCGATTATTGAAAATAGAGTTATTAATGTTTGTAAAAACGATATTGAAACGATTATAACAGTAAACAATGAAACTCCTGATGAGGGTGATACGATCGTTTATACGATTAGTACTAAAAATCATGGGCCAGGAGACATTACTAATTTAAAGATTATAGATCTTTTTCCTCAAGGCATAACATATTCATCAAATAATCCACAAACTGGGACTTATGATTCAAGTTCTGGAGTTTGGAGCATACCTGAAATCAAAAATGGAGAAACTTTTTCTCTAGAAATCACTTCTATTGTTGGTACGGGATTAAATGGAATAGAAATTACAAAAGAAATTAGTGCTGTTGAATTTGACCAAGTAGATGGCACTGATTCAAATGATATATTAAGTGTAGCTATTGATGTGAACTCACCTGTCATTGCTAACGATATTAACCCAGCAGCTTTTAACGAGGATACAGCGAGTGTTATCACTTTAAGTTATTCTGATCCAGATGGAGATTTAGCAACTACTTGTAGTGTTAATAGTAATACTTCAAATATAACTGTTGCAAGTTGCTCTTGTACTCTTGCTGGTGTCTGTAATGTTTCTACACAAGGAATTTTAAACTTTAACGGATCAAGTGAGAGTTTTACTTATACAGTGACTGCCGGCGGTGCAACTTCAAATGTTGCAACTGCGAATCTAGTCATTAATGCAATTAATGATGCTCCTGAACTTGGAGCAATCGCTAATCAATCGAGTGCAGAAGATGTTCCTAGAAATGTAGTCTTTACTATTAGTGATGTTGATTCGATAGTGACTTGCTCTGATGTGAGTGCAGTTAGTTCCAACACAACTTTATTACCAAATTCTAATATTACAATAGGTCTCAGTGGATCTGATTGTATAGCAACCCTTAATCCAGTTGCCAACCAAAACGGAAATACGAACATAACGCTGACTTTATCTGATAATGGATCACCTTTACCAGCTTTAGATGATACAGAGTCTTTTTCTTATACAGTTACAAATGTTAATGATGCTCCAGAGATTAGTGATACAACCAATAAGATAACTAATGAGGATACTCATATAGATATTTCTTTTTCTATTACTGATATTGATAGCACTCTTAATTGTGCTTCGAATGTTACTTCTAGTGGAGATGACAGCTCACTTGTTGCTTCTATTGTCTTTTCGGGAACAGCTCCAAATTGTAATGCTCGCATTACTCCCGTGGCAGATGCTGTTGGAGTAGATAACGACATTAGATTTACTGTAACAGATGGATCTTTAACTGACTTTGATGTTTTCAATTTAACGATCACGGCCGTTAATGATGCTCCAGTGATTAGTGATATTACAAATAAGACAACTAATGAAGATACTCATATAGACATTCCTTTTAGTATTACTGATGTTGATAATACTCTAAATTGCTCTAGTAGTGTGACTACTAGTGGAGTTGATAGTTCTCTTGTCGCTTCGATAGTTTTTTCTGGAACAGCTCCAAGTTGCAATGCTCGTATTACTCCAGTATCAGGAGTTTCTGGGGTTGATAATTCAATTAGATTTACTGTAACAGATGGATCTTTAACAGACTTTGATGTTTTTAATTTAACGATCACGGCCGTTAATGATGCTCCAGTTATTAGTGATATTAGTAATAAGACAACTAATGAAGATACTCATATCGATGTAGCTTTTAGCATTACTGATGTAGACGACACTTTAGTTTGTAATACTGATGTAAGTGTAACTGGATTAGATGCAACTCTAGTCGACAGCGTAGTTTTTAGTGGAACAGCTCCAAACTGTAGTGCACGAATTACTCCAGTGGCAGATGCTTTTGGTGTAGATAACGGTATTAGATTTACTGTAACAGATGGATCTTTAACAGACTTTGATCTTTTTAATTTAACGATTACGGATGTTAATGATGCCCCAGTGATTAGTGATATTACAAATAAGACAACTGACGAAGATACTCATATAGATATTTCTTTTTCAATTACTGATGTTGATAGCACTCTAAATTGTTCTAGTAGTGTTACTACTAGTGGAGTGGATGCAACTTTAGTTGATAGCATAGTTTTTACTGGAACAGCTCCAAGTTGTAATGCTCGAATTACTCCAGTCGCTGGAGCCAATGGAGTTGATAATGCAATTAGATTTATAGTGACAGATGGATCCTTAACAGACTTTGATGACTTTAACTTAACGATTACGGCAGTTAATGATGCTCCAGTTATTAGTAATATTACTACCAAGACAACAAATGAAGATACTCATATTGATATTGCTTTTTCAATTACTGATGTTGATAGCACTCTAAATTGTTCTAGTAGTGTTACTACTAGTGGAGTGGATGCAACTTTAGTTGATAGCATAGTTTTTAGTGGAACAGCTCCAAGTTGTAACGCTCGAATTACTCCAGTAGGAAATGCTAATGGTTCAGACTTTGGAATAAGATTTACAGTGACAGATGGTAGTTTAACAGACTTTGATGTTTTCCGTTTGAATATCACGGCCGTTAATGATGCTCCAGTGATAAGTGATATTACTAATAAGACAACTAATGAAGATACTCATATAGATATTGCTTTTTCAATTACTGATGTTGATAGCACTCTAAATTGTTCTAGTAGTGTTACTAGTAGCGGCGTGGATGCAACTTTAGTTGATAGCATAGTTTTTAGTGGAACAGCTCCAAGTTGTAATGCTCGAATTACTCCAGTCGCTGGAGCTAATGGAGTAGATAATGGAGTTAGATTTACTGTAACAGATGGATCGCTAACAGACTTTGATCTTTTTAATTTAACAATCACGGCCGTTAATGATGCTCCAGTTATTAGTGATATTACTAATAAGACAACTAATGAGGATACTCATATAGACATTCCTTTTTCAATAACTGATGTTGATAGTACTCTAAATTGCTCTAGTAGTGTGACTACTAGTGGAGTTGATAGTTCTCTTGTCGCTTCGATAGTTTTTTCTGGAACAGCTCCAAGTTGTAATGCTCGAATTACTCCAGTAACAAGTGCTGTTGGGGTTGATAGTGGAATAACTTTTACCGTAAGTGATGGAGTCTCAAGTGATTCGGATAGTTTTGACCTAGAGATTCTTTGTGCCAATGAAACAATGAACTTAACTTATGAAGTTATCAGTGGGGATATGGATGTTGAAGTTGATGTTGCACTAAATAGTGGAAGTATGAATATTGATTGGGGAGATGGAAATAGTGAAACTATAAATGGAGTCTTGACTCATTCATATAGCTCTCTTGGTGATAAAAATATTTCAATTTCTGGTTGTATGAAAAATGTAACAAAATTTGATTTATATCAGCCCTACGTAAATCTAACTCAATGGAATAGTGATAGCTTTTTTAAAGGTAGTCTTCCTAATACTAGTTCAATGAACAATCTTGAACGTTATACAATATCTGGTAACAATTTTAGTGGATTAATACCTTCAGGTGCATTTGATAATAATTTGTTGTTGAATCATTTAAATTTATCTTGGAATCAATTTTCTGGTTCTCTACCATCTGGTATCATTGATAATAATTCTGATCTTACTGTATTTTATGTTCACGAAAATCAATTCTCAGGAGCTTTACCTGCTGGGATTTTTGACAATAATGTGAAATTAGTAAACTTGTATTTATATAAAAATCAGTTCAGTGGTAGCTTACCGTCTGGAGTTTTTGATAACAATCCTAAGTTAAGGAATTTATATTTTTATTCTAACCAGTTCAGCGGTTCATTACCAAGTGGTGTATTTGATAACAATACACTCTTATCTCGTTTGCGATTTAATAGCAATCAATTCAGTGGTTCGTTGCCTAATGGAGTTTTTGATAATAACACGGCCTTAGATTGGATATACATGAGTTCTAATCAATTCTCTGGATCTCTACCATCAGGGATATTTGATAATAATCCATTATTAACTAGAATAATTATGAATAATAATCAATTTAGTGGAGCATTGCCGAGTGCAGTATTTGATAATCAAGCTGATATAGAATTACTTTATATCAATGTGAATGAATTTACTTCTGGAGCAAGTTTAGCAAATAACACTAAGCTTACTCGATTCTTAGCAAACACTAATAAATTTGATAGTGCTAGTATAAATAGTTTTTTGATTGACCTGAATACTAACGGAGCTCCGGGGCATCCAACTTTAGGTTATCGATTACAGGCTCAAAGTCCCAAGGCTCCTCCATTTGGAGCAGGGGAGAGCGCTAAAAGTAATATGATTACAGCCGGAAAGAATGTTGTAACAGATACAAATTCTGCTCCTACAATTAGTAATATTACTAATAAAAGTACTCCAGAAGATACTTTTATAGATGTTACTTTTACTATCTCAGATGCAGAATCTTCACTAGATTGTCTTAGTGATGTAACTTTCTCGGGAGTAGATAGCTCTTTGGTTGATACTTTAGTCTTTAGTGGTACAGCACCAAATTGTAGTGCACGTATCACTCCAGTTTCAGATGCTTTTGGGGTAGATAATGGAATTACTTTTACAGTTACTGATGGGACTCTTGATAATACAGATAGTTTCGATTTAACTATTACAGCACAAAATGACCCTCCGGAAATTAGTGATATTACCAATAAAATAACTAATGAGGATACTCATATAGATATTGCTTTTTCTATTACTGATATTGATAGCACTCTTAATTGCGCTACTAGTATTGCTACTAGTGGCGTGAATAGCTCTCTTGTTGCTTCAATCGTATTTTCGGGAACAGCTCCAAATTGTAATGCACGAATTACTCCGGTTGCAAATGCTAATGGAGTAGATAATGGAATCAGATTTACAGTTACAGATGGATCTTTAACTGACTTTGATCTTTTTAATTTAACGATCACGGCCGTTAATGATGCTCCAGTAATTAGCAATATTACCAATAAGGTAACTAATGAAGATACTCACATAGATATTCCTTTTACGATTACTGATGTTGAGAGTACCCTCAGTTGTACAACTAGTATCACGACTAGCGGGGTAAATAGTTCTTTGATAGCTTCAATAGTTTTTTCTGGAGCAGCTCCAAATTGTAGTGCACGAATTACCCCACAGCCTGACGTTTCTGGCGTAGATAATGGAATTAGATTTACAGTTACAGATGGTAGCTTAACAGGCTTTGATGTTTTTCGATTAACGATTCTAGCTGTAAACGATGCTCCAACAATGAGTGCAATTACCAGCGCTCCAAGTGGTGCAGGTTCAACTCAGGTCGCAAATTTTAC